>Ga0210059_1005849_pt1 | contig 19750 bp, 10 predicted proteins | sample Ectturendosymbi2_FD_188042 | JGI IMG/M metagenome (GOLD analysis project Ga0210059, IMG submission 188042) | Ecteinascidia turbinata endosymbiont from Florida, USA - Sample 2 (SPAdes) (version 2) | ecosystem: Host-associated > Tunicates > Ascidians > Unclassified | place: Key West, Florida... | reverse complement strand
CAAAAAGGTGTGGGAACGCCATTCCCACCCCACTACACCCCTGCTGGCAGGTCTGATGTTAATCAGTAGTCACCTTTAGCATAGCCTACAGCTAATCTAACGCCTTCATTTTTAGCCTACCTGACATGTAGATTACGTTTTACGGTTAAGTTTGCGGTTTTGGAGTTTACTCTGTCACTGAGGGCTCTAACCTAGCCTGTAGTTAACTGCATTGTAAGTTCGTTGTAACGTAATTTTGATGCCTTCGCTTGACTACAGTAATAAAATGAGCTGCACTCATTCATAAAAGTTTGTAGGAAAAAATAGTATGATCTGTTGCTTATTAGACTTTTGTCCATAGTTTGCTCAGTCCCGTCGCTACGAGGGCTCTAGTGAGCTTAGGCCCCACAGACAAAGTTCCAACCCCCAAATTAAAACATGAAACCCTATAAATCAGTGGAGTTTTTGCCAATTTTTAGAATGTAAAGCCCCCCTGCACAAACGCAAAGCCCCTATTAAAAACATTCTAGCGACGGTTCTGAGACTGCTGCTTATTCATCTTTTGTCCACAAGAAGCCCATTCTTACCGAAATGAAACAAACGTTTAAATACTTACATGCGCAGTGGCATGGCCAGCCCAAAAAATTGGGTTGGTCAAAATGTTTAATTTTACGCGAGCAACAGTATATTTTTTGAGATACTTACTCTTAAAGCACAAAATGACTCGTTTCATTTGTCCTGGAAATAAACACATTCAGACTGTGCAAATTCAGCAAAATAAGCTTTGCATTTAATATTTTCGTCCCTATCCCTATGCAAGAAATGGTTTATTTAAAGGCTATAGAAAAAAGCCCAATGAGCGTTTCTGTGTCGGGAACCACCGATCAAAAAACGTATCTGAAGAAATTTAGGGGGGGCTTCAGCCCCCTTACCCCCCCCCCTGGATCCGCCTATGGCTTACGTTGAAGACAGGGGTGAAAATTTGTTTTACTAAAAACGTTTTAACAACAGCTGCGTTTCTCTAACTAATGTTGTCACGATAGAGTAAACAAACAGTAACAGTTAGCATGTTAGCATGAAGCAATTTTCCTAAAATACCTAGCGTTAATACTACGCTGCTCTGAAGTCTAAAACAAATGACCAGTGGAGCCTAACTATTGTGCATATTTATCACGAAAGGGACCCGAACAGCTCTGTTACGTCACATAGCGGTCGGACTTCCATGTGCTGACTGGTGGCTGAGGTATGAGCAACGTCCCTATGAGTAATGCGTGGCAAGAGCAATCAGCAAGCAGATGTGAAACCAGTGTTTCCAAAAATGTAATGATTGCGCTCTGTGATTTACTTTTTGTTGGTTGTAGCAACAGTAGAGTAGGAAAGCAATAAAATTCCGACCAAACTACATACACAGATTGTAGAATGCAATATCTGATTCCCTTTCAGCAACCGCCGCCCAAACTTGCCTGTATTTGCTGTAGCACACTGCATCAGGGCTCTCACAAATGCAACTCCAAAAATCCCTAGAACAGTACCAAAAAATCCCTAAAATCCCTAAATCTGTGGTGGTGCAGCATAAAATCGGAGTGCGAATGATAAATGTTAAAAATAGAACCAAATATCATTTGCAAAATAAACTGAGATAGTTCATTTCCCACATTTTCATACTTTTTCGAAAAACCCTAAAAATCCCCAAATCCCTAAAATATCCCTAAAAGGACTCAAAAGTTCCAATCTAGGGACAAAATCCCTAAAAGTGAGAGCACTGCATGCACTGTGAACGCTGAATTGCCGTCCGATTGTGAAGCCACTTCAGAATAGAGCGAAGTCGGAAAGTTTGTAATCTCAGGTATCTGAAAGCATTGTGACGCGAACGTCAGTCAAACCACATGCGGGCACTGATTGCTGGAGACAAAAGCTCTGCCTGCAAACATCACTAAGGTTCGCAACTGCTCGGTTTGCGAACCTTGGTGATTTTGATGAGATTTCGCAACTGGGTAGCAGTTGCTTCATTCAAAATTTTGTAAATTTTAATTATTACCATGCGCTGATATTTCGTAATTATTACGTAACATTCCGACCTCAATTTGGCGCCCCCAAAACACTGCGCCGGGAGCTAATGTCCCCTCTTGCCCCCCGCAGTTTCGCCACTGCATCCGTGGAAGAAAGTGTATGAAGGTTTTCAATTTTAGTCCGACCAAGACGTTTATTTTAGTCCATATGCAGTTTATCGTGTTGCTTTTGGTGATTTTGATAATGAAGAAAAAGCTATGACTGTGGCGACAATTGATGATTTTGTGTTAAACTCGCAACCGCAGTAAAGCTCGTAAGCGGAAGCAATGCAACATAATAAACTCGTTCCAAAGCGTTCACGGCAAACTTTTTGGAATGGACTTAGTTGTTTAGTTGTCTACATTTTTGATCTAAAACAATAAGTAATGGAATATATGCATTAGTTATGGAGACATTAAAATGTTGCATTCTGAAAGCAAGACAAGATGCCTATTTTGTTAAGACCGTTTGTGATGCCGATCAACGTGGTAAAGTTGCTATTCATCGACCACTTGTCTAATTTAAACAAAAAAGATCTGTCATGCTTCCAACCGCATTCAGTCTGGTGTCTTCAAATTAAGCTTTTACCAAACACTTTTCACACACATATTGTGGTATTTAACCAGCTACTTCCAGAACACCTACAGGACGAAGCTTTTCAGAACAAACAATTTATTTAAGCGATTAGCAAAATGAAAGAGCTATTGCACGAAAGCTATTTTTCGAACTTTGAAACGATTAAACAAGAGTGGTAAATAGAGTGATCAATTGCAAATGGGTTTGTTTGTTCGTGTCCTGTAAACTCGCTATTGTAAGTAAGAAATGTACCCAGCCAAGGGAAATCGTGCAATGCGTCATAGGAAACGTAGTGCCTGTACATAGTAGTCTGTGCTGTTTTAATTCTTTTCAGGAGGTACAATTAAGATGGTATGAGCGATATTGCATGTTGATTGATAGATGTAACACTGCGCATTACAATTAATTTTGCATCTGCAAAACATTTATTGTACGTTCCAGTTAATTCTGACAGTGTGTATTCTACCAACCAACGTGTCTTCCGGTTAACTTTATGAAAGTACTGACTGTACTGTCCAGACATTTTAGAAAACTGGAGTGATTTCCCGTTATTTAATGATACTTGAACGCAGTGGTGTAGGAGGTGGGGGTGTAAGCGTAGTGTACCCACAAAAAATTTGGATTTGCCAAAATTATGGGTAAAATCTCAAAAAATTGGGCAAAGAAGTTTCGACACTTTTTCGTCATTAAGTGTTTTACATACAAGTTTATTATGTCATACAAAACAAACTAAATATATATAAAATCAACAAACTGTTTCTAGTAACTTCGTGTTGTAGTCTGTGGGAGTTGATGAGTAACTGACTCATTTCAAAGTTTGGGCAAAAGTAAGCATTTCTTTTACGTGCTTTATTAATTGTACACTGAGGTAACCGAGTATGTTGCAGGGCACTTACTTCATTTTTGCTGAGACACTTACTTCATTTTTGCAGAAAAGCTTTTGTACTTAATTTTAACTACTGTGTTTGCATGAACACATTCTGCCATACAGTTTGTTGTATATCTGTCCAGTTGAACAGACAATAGACTCGCAGCATAGTCATAATATAAATATTATGATAAAAACCACATTTCACATATGTGTCCTTCAGAGAAGGAAGCAACTTCAGGCCTATACCTCAGCTAAGTGTGAGATTCTGTGTTGATAGCAACAGCTGGAATGTGAATGGAACGTCAAATATCAGAACTGTGTGGCAGATGCTCAATAGTACTGAGCCAGCTGGCTTATGATAATGTACTTGCTCAATCTCGAGTGTTTTTTTAGTTGGGTTAAGTTTTCAAGTCTATGGCAACATGATAGAGAAGTGGTTCTCAAACTTCCATGAACCCCCCTTCTAAGTTTAATTGGCGAATACTTAATATATCGTGACACTTGGGTTATGCAATATCACGGCAAAACTACTTAGTGAAGGCCTCCGCTCGTGGCCCCCAGAGAACCGCTCCGTGGCTCCCAGGGAGGGGCGAGGGCCCGTTTGAGAAACCCTGTGATAGAGGAAAACATAATGTACCAACAGCTACAGAAAATTTGTCGGAAGTTTGTCGCATAAAAGTTTTTCGGGCCAATCTACGGAAATTTGAACAAAATATCCTTTCCACCCCCGAGAAATGCCTGCTCCTACACCTGTGGCTCTACCTTTGGCTCACAACACTATAATAGTTGACACTTCAAAGACTTAAAGATAGAAAGAGAAATGAAAACATTCTGACATCAGGTTTTAAGTAACGGCCAAAAAAAGTCGGATGGGGTGCTCAGCGGCGCACAAAAGCACGCAAATTGTTTTGCATTCAATATTTCAAATGTTTTTACTAGATATTTAGGTTGAGGATCACAACCGTTTGTTTTCACTAAAATTAAAGCAAGATTTGGAGGTTCGTATTTTCTCAAGAGAGCAGTCGTTGGACATAAAAGCACCAAGATAGCAAAAGTGGGAGACTTTTTCGGGCCTAGTGCAATTCACGATGATATCTATATGGACGTGTCAGTGCACGTCAACTGGTGTATTACAGCATTTTTTGTCTTTGCAAACACTGTGACCAGAAAAAGGCCTCGCAACAGCAGCAAAACGGTCCATTAGTGACTCAAGGCCGTTTCGCTCGCTGTGTGAAATGAAAACAGCATCTTCTGTAAACAGCAATTGACGAAACAGGAAGTGTTGTGTTTTTGTTTCGGTACATAATCTTTCAAGGTTGAACAATATGTCATTTGTGTGGGCGCACCGCATTCATCAGTGTTGGTATTTTGTTCATTGTTTGCAAGTTGTTGCAGTCACCTTCGGTCTCTTGTAAGAATGATAAAATTTCTGATTACTTCTGATTCAATACATTTTTGCACTGGAACCATTTACAGCAAGCAGCTTATATTCCGCTTCGAGTTACTTTTCATGATTATAATGTTACATCATGTGGTGCATAAATCTGAGAAGCCCAGGGGTACCACAAAGGAAAGCAAAAGATGTTAGGGATAATATGGTAAGAGTTACAGTAGTCGTGACATTCTCTCCATGCGTGAATTGTCCACCGGGCTGTCAATTACATTCCTAGGAGCGCTCGCCTTTTTGTGTCGTTTCAATGGTCGTAGCAGTCTACTCCGTGCACGCTGCCAGTTTGCTTCTTTTTCGTTTCTCTATCAAGTTATTATTGTGCTTGTTTTCAGCGTTTGCCATTGTATGGCCTCTCCTGTTGGGATCCGAAATTGTTTATTAAAGCTTTAAATGTTGAGGTTGTCTGTTGTCCTTTTCTACGAAAGGGCGAATTACCCAAAAGCATAACAGGATATGTTTCCATACGTCATAAGACCAAGTGTTAGCTGGGTTAAGCAAAAGATGCTTCTTCTTAGTCCTCCAACAATACAGCAGATTATCCAAATGTTAGCAATATTGGATGAAAAGCAGGTGGTGAAGACGGAAGATCACGAAACAAAATATCATGTCGAAAGTTATTCCGGTCATAGCATTGCAAACGTGTAAGCAGGGTTACGGATTCGGAGGTGAAATATCCGAATCCGACTCCAACTCCTACCTTTCCAAAATTTCCGACTCCAACTCCTTAACATAAAGGGAATGAAATTTGGCGGTTAAAATCTATGGAAATCGTGGTTCACAGCAAGAAACCTCTGTTTCAACAAAAGTTTCAAAAGAAATTGTACCATTTCAACAGGAATTTCCAATTTAAGAGTGTGATGTAAAAAGGATCCAATTAGGCATGCGGAATCGGAGTTGGACAAAAAAATCCGACTCCCAGTGTTGTTAGGAATGCGAATCTGACTCCACCCAAAAACCTCCGACTCCTAATTACGACTCCGGCTCCGGCTCCGCAACCTGGTGTTAAGTGGCGTCGAGGACAAAAGTTTGAGAATTCTCTTAGATGTATCTTTATGGGAGATACCACCACCAGTCTCAAACCATTTTGCTTAGAAGTCATCGAAAGAGATAAATAGAAGTCATCAAAAAATACAGATAAGTCATCAAAATTGCGTCGAAGTGATCAAAAAAGGAAAAAACATTTTGCGTAGAAGTCATCAAAAGAGGAAATGTACTTCTGTTGTGAACAAAGATGGATCTTTCACTCTTACACTGCTTGAAAATTTAAAAGCAGAACACTCGAACCAGCTTTCATTGCTCAATGAACCGCGATCTTGTCCTTGGGAAATTTCATATGGATGTTTGCGAAAGAAAATAGATTAAATTGGGATCCGTATGAATAACAATGAAGTTAGTTTAGTTGATAATTTTACTTTGCTTGAAACAACATGTGAAAGTTTCAATATATCGTATATAGTAAGCGTTTGGACTATTTTAGTTTCATCTAACTTCAATTCGGCTGCCACTAGTGCAGGGCTAATCAATTACTTCAAGAAAGGGTCCAATTACAAATGCCAAAAATTTTCAAGGTCCGGTCACTCCCATAAAATCATGCAAATGTGACATGTCTTGGATTTTTCTAAAAAAAGCATAACATGAGAACTTAATACGACTATATATAGATATACAAAATCCGGTAAATGGATACAGACATTAACAAAAGTTGTCAGCTGTATTTATTGTTCTGCTGGTGGGAGTAATGAGATTTTGTGCTTCTTGGCAGTTACCTACATTTTTGTTCCAAGGTAGTGACAGCGAGTGAAAGGTAGTGGTGAAGGTTTCATTTGTAATACAGATGCGGAACTTGTTCTTTATGTACTTTTTTAAAGCGAGGACTGCCAGCAGTCAATGGCGTAACTAGATATTTGAGCCAGGAGGGAAAACGTAGCTGAAAGGGGTCCACTGGCCACTGTCGGGGTCACTAGCAACACTCAGAAAAAAAGTGAGAAATGAGGGTGAATCTGGATGTGGATGGCTAAACCAAAACCGTAAATCACCGAAAAACACTCCGAAATGCGCAGAAAAACTACTGAAAACTAAAAGAATACTAAAACCGAAGTGTGGGGGCCAGAGTTTTACATTTACTGTAGCTTGTAGCGGGGACAATTCGCCCCTCCGGCAGCAGCAGATAGACCCAAACACAGTGAAAATTTCCAATGACAGTTTGCGAGTGTTGAGGCGCTTTGCTTTGCGCGAAAGTAATCGGCCAAATGAAGCTTCCGATGGCTTTTCACCATTGGGCATGTGTAAGCGCGCCGGCGCTTACACGAGCAGTGGAAAAAAATTTGGAGATACGTTCCTTTGACAAGAAGTTTTCTGGTGTGCCATCAAAAATATTTTTTTCACTGCTACATTCTATTGGAATTCAATTAATTCCAGTTGAATTTTGGCTGCGTCCACACCAGTGATGTCAAGCTGCCAGAGCTCCGCTCCACCACCTTCATCAGTGAATGATGGGTCGTTGCCTACAAATATAAGTGAAGATGCCCAGCAGAGCTACGGCACCTATAAAGTTTCTACTAAATCTTTGATCCAATCATGTGTATGTGTCTTTTGCTTCATTTGAAATTTGGGTAATGTCTGTCACTAAAAGGGGTTTTGAGTAAAGAGCAGCAACTGTTTTCGAAAAGTAAAGTCGCCAAGCTCTTCGGCAATGTTGGTAGTTTCCCTTTCTTTATGATTTCCTAAAAAAACTGAAAATGCCTAAGCTTTTCTTCACATTTTGTTGACTTTCCGCAAAACAACAAAATTTCTTTCCAAAAGGACCAAATCTATGCAAAACTCTTCCTTTACTCAAGCATCTTTCATAATTGTGCACAAGTAAAATTGTATGAGGACATTGTTTTCGGAAAGAAAAGGTTCCATCGCTATTTTCTAGCCTTGAATCCACTATTTTCACCAGCAGGACGGGGTTGCCAGGTAGTCACTAATCATAAGCAAAAAAGGCCAGATCAAGCCTTAAAAAAAGCCAAATAGCACCGAAAAAAGCCAAATACGCGATAAACACACAACGACACCAACACCTAAATGCGCTTTTGAAAGGCAATATGTACACATTTTACACATAAAAAGAATAAAGCTCACTCCATTAATGAACCTCTCGAAACGTTTGGTTTTGCTGAAGAGTAACCTGAAACTTCAACTCTATAAGCATGGAACAGCAAAACAAAAAAATTATAAATTCTCGTGCAGAGTTTCCAACGAAAATTTATCATTCTGTGTCCAGAAACAGTGTCTAGAAATCTGCCAGTGCCCAGAAATCTGCCAAAATCATCTTTGAATCTGCCAAATCGACATAAAAAATCTAATTGGTTAAAAAGCCAAAAAAAATTGTATTCGGCTTTTTCCAAAAATAAAAAAAAGCCAAAGGTGTTGAAAAAAGGCGAAAAATTACAAATTTGGCCTCAAAAAAGTCAAACTGGCAACCCTGCAGCAGGATAGACATTAGTGACGAGCTATTGAACATAACAAGCCCACCTCAGGTGAACATAACAAGCCCACCTCAGGTGTGCGCTGTAATATAGCTGAACAATAGCTTGATCGACAATCACTTATACAGTTAGCGAGGAGTTAATGCTGTAGAAGTAAGGCCAAAAGCGCAAGATTTTGGGATAAAAACGTCTGGGTACAGAATACACCTTTGAAGGCTGATAGGGTCCGGCCGTCACCATCCAAAGGTCCGGATTCGGACCCCGGTCCGCCATTTGAGTAGCCCTGCAATAGTGTTTCCAACCGGGGTTTTCCCGAACCTGAAACCCGTTTTCTTGGCTATTTTCTACTACCGGAAACCTGTTTTTTTTCAACCACCAAACCCGGATATTTTAAAAAGCCTGGAAATGCTGTTGCATTCAAATACTACTAATTCTGATAACACTGAAGTTGCAGATTGGGGCGTTTAGCGGGCAAATTAGCACGTTTGAACTTTCAACTGTAATCATGAGGCACGAGGTTGCGTATTTTACTTGCTGACCATCGTACGTTCGTTGTTGTTCCGTTTATATTTTCGTTCAGTTGACCTATTTAGACGGATCGTGACGTCATTTTGCACATAACAGATGTCTACGTAATAGAACTTTAGTCTTTTCGCTAACCTAATTAAATAACTACCACGTGGGGTAGTTTTTCAAAGGTACGCCGGAGTTTCGTAGTTACTAGTTAGTTCATTCATGAGCTGTTATATGTTAGTTCATATACAAGCTGTGATTCTTTGAAAAATCGATTCGTTTCTTTCCAGTTTGCAATAACTTTCTGCAATATATCTGGCCTTCCTTTAGAAGCAACTTTAATTAGAGCTTTAACCAAATACATTCAGTTTAAAGACGTTAGTAATCAAAGAAAATCAGAAGCTTTGAGCCATTTCTTATAAAACAAGGCTCAACAAACGCCAAAATGCAATTTGTGCTCCTTTATACAAAAAAGGTGGTTCAAAGCACCAAAAGTTTAATCAACCATTTGAAATCAAAGCACAGAATCCATGGAATCCATGGAAAATGAAACCACAAAACTATTCCGGCACAGGAAGAGATCCGATCACAAATTGTGATAAAGGAAATGAGTCTTTTGAGGCTACAAACAAGAGGTTAAATAACCTTGAAAAACTGTACCATTCCTTAATTACAATGAAGCCCACATCAGTGGGACCAGAAAGGGCTTTTTCAGCCACGGGACTATTTGTCACAAAACTCAGAAACAGACTGAATGATGAAAGTGTGCTTTTATTGTCATGCGTCAGTATTGTAAACATCATTGAAAAACTGTGTTTAACTTAATTAATCATTCGCTAATGAATTGCGCAATGACCAACAGTAGTAATTTCACAATGATATTGAGTTTTTGTCTCTCAAAATCGCATTCATTTCAAAACCCGAAAAAACGGGTTTTCCCGGGTTTCTTTTCTCAGCTACCTGAAACCCGGGGTTTAAAATTTTGCTCCGGATTGGAAATACTAGCTGCCACAAACCCCCATGTAATCTGTTAAAACATGGTTTTGTATGAGCATGGTTTTGTAGTCAGCATAGAATATAGATAAAGAAGGTAGCACTGTTTCACCACTTGTGGACACAACAGACAGCCAGTTTGGTCTCAAGCCACAACATGGCACTGGCATGTGCATATTTTTACTCAAACAGACTGCGTCGTATTATGTAAACAAGGGTACCCTAGTGTTTTCAGCATTCTTAAATACATCTGCAGCTTATTTTTATTCTTGAAATACATCTGAAGCTAGATTCTATTTAAATAAGCATTGCTTGCAGATGTAAGGACCGATGATGCATAGTTTTACGTGAAATCAATTTCCTATTAAAATTTGTGATTGATTCCTTGCTTATTTCACCTGTGGAGTAAAGTCACTTGACATCTGAAGCTTCTGACAGAACTAACCACAACCTACTTGTTCGCTGAACTCATTAAGCGCAATGTACTGATGTGCACAGTAAGACTGATGATGAGCTGGTATAGGCACCAGACCATGAAAGTGAAATGGGAGAATAACTTTTCATCACTCTTTTCTGTAACCAACGGAGTAAGGCAAGGGTGAGTTTTGAGCGTCCGTATTTATTTGCTGTTTACCTTAATGAATTCTCAAAACAGCGGGGTTCAGCCAGATTAGGGTGTACTGTGGGAATATAGTTGTGAATCATCTAATATTTGCTGATTATTACATATGCGTGTTTTGCCCTAGTATTAGTGGGTTCCAGTGCATACGCGTCGGAAGGATTTTTCCATGTGCCGCAATAGTAGATTTTTCCAGGGTTAGTCAAAAGGATTTTTCCAGTGGGGCCAAAACTGAAATTTCATTTTACACGCTCGAAATTTAGAACACAACTTTTTTGCTAAAACTTTAATACGAAAATGTCAAACTTTATAATCCAGGGGAATGCCCCCATTTCGACGACTGTGTTCTAGTGTCTTCTGAATATTTGTGGTGACTATGCTGTTGAACACGAAACCGCTTTTAATTGCAACGAAAGAACTGGTATTCTTTTTTGACCCAAAAAGTGTACACAACCTGCTCCATCGAATGTTTTTCAACATGGTGTACGCCAGGTTTTTATTAATGAAAATGTTAGGTACCCGGTAAGGACCTGTAGGGACACGATTTCTCTGATTATAGGGAATCGATTTTCAATTCTATGGACCCGAATCGAGTCCCTAAAGCACATTAAAAAAAACCTGGTGTACGCGTACAGTCTTCTGACCAAGTCAAATATCTTAGTGGATCGCTAAATGCCTCCCTGAAGGATGACAATGACATCCGAGACAAGTGAAATCGCTACACTGTGCAGCAAACAAGGTCAGAGGCACATTTGCTCAGTGCTCACCTGCAGCAAAAAACACTTTATTTTGTGACTATTTTATGACAATGTATGCTTGCCAATTGTGGTGCAAATATACACAGGCTATATACTGCAGGAGTGGCCAAACCTGTTCTATGTATGAGCCGCATATCGTAACACCAATGTTACAAAGGGCTGCAGCATAAAAATCTAAAAACGCGAATTTATTTGCAATCTACGCTTCTGTAACATCAAAATTCTTTTTGAAACGACTTGCAAAAGTAATACTGTACGGCAGGGGCGCAACCAGATCTTCATTTCGGGAGGGGCAATTTTCATGAACTTTCGTCTGACGACGTCATCGTGCTTATTCAACTGTGGTACAACTTTCTTGCAAACAGTCCCAGATAAAGTTCTATTCGCAACATTTACGAAAATGAAAACTTTTCAGTTTTAATCAAGATGCAGACCGCATAACCAGGACCAATGGTTCTCAACCTTTTCGTTGAAGAGAGCCAAATCCAGACTTACGACTTTGTTAAAGGGCTGCACTAAAGAATTTTTAACACAAATCAATTGGCACGTTTTGATTGATAGCAGAACGAAGTCTGTTACACAAAATAATAAAGGTTTTATTGAAAGACTGCTGAGGGCCGCACAAACGGTCCTTGGGGGCCACATGCAGCTCTTAAAACAGTGGTTGAGAACCACTGATCAGACAAAGTAAAAATTAGTAGCCTAATACAAACACATGGTTCCGTACTCAACTAGTGCAGTCATGGTTTTAGTGTGGCAGATGTAGGCTACTAGTAAACCTGCCTAACTTTTCGTCTTGTTGTAACAAATTTATCAAATCCTTTATCAAGATTTTTGAAACTTCAGTTGAATATATTTGCAGTGAGGTAGTTTCAATCGTAGATACGAGACTTCGTCTGCCAACTGAAACACTCCTGAAAGGGGTGCAGCAGGAATGCAACTTGAACTGATTACGAATGGTTGGGCCAGGCTCGCGCCACCAGATGTGGGTGGGCCTCGCCTCTTTTGCCAGGACTACCTAAACAACACCTAATAACTTCGAGGCTCTTGTGAAATTCGAGCTTATTTTCACTATTTAGTCGAATCTTGGAAGAATTTGCGAAACTGCCACCCGCATTTACCTCTCAAGGTGTATTCGTTATCAATATATTGTTTTAATCACGGTCATGGCAGAAATCCTTGTTTATCGTAAATGCGATGTAGCAAAATGAATAACCATTCGTAGCGCTTTTTTAGCTAAAGCTGGGTATTCATCATTTTGAAATCCAGAAAATTGTCGGATTTCCTGAAATAAACATTCTTTTCAGGGAATCATCACAGGCAAGGTCAATATAACCACTTCTTGTCTTATTAGGGTAAAGCAGTGGTCTCCACATTTTTTGTCCAAAGGCCACATAAACTGTTACGCAATATTCCGAGGACCGGACACTTTACATAATGTGATTGTTTTGGTATATGTTACATTCTGCAAAATCAACAAGTTTTTGTGGAGATATATTTTTTTCATTATTGACAAAATGTCTTCGCGGGCCGGGTTTGGCCCGTGGGTCGTAGTGTGGAGACCCTTGGAGCAAAAGACGATGGGGTAGGTTGCACGAAAGGATCACGAATCTATTCATAGCTTGATAAAATATTTAGAAAGTACTGAGTAAATTTCGATGGGAGCTTGGATAGACGTTACAAAAATTTACTTCGTAAATTAGAAGACAGAATTATGCACGTATTTTCAAGCAAATCATTAGATAGCGGTAGCATTTTTAACTGTTAACATCGTACTTAAAGATCGATTGCAGCAGGCAGTATTAGCTCCTCAGCAATGGTGTGAGGCTTGTTAGACTTCGTAATTCTGTGCGCAACATGGTAGGATGCTATTGAAGCCTTTGTTGGAAATTGCGTTATTGTGCAATGGTGGACACTTTCCTGTTTATATTATTCACTTTCTGAAAAAAAAAACACTTAGCTATATTCACAAAATGCGGTTGTGATGATATTAGATGACGTTAATGCTTATTTGGTAGCATGCTTTCGCTGGTCAATACCTTGCTGCAAACAACAAACTGAGGTTTATCCTCTCCGTTTTGCAAGACAAATGCGAACACAAAATCTAAATAACTGTCGTTGTACTCTTTATTTTTAATTGCGGAGTCACGCTTAGGTTTACTACATTAGTTTCCTGTTTACATGAACATTATAACTGACCACTGTAGTCTTCGATGCAAAGTAAATTAAAACTTGTGCAACCCTTTTAGTAGTAAACAGTAATAAAACGTTACGTAATCATAAGATAGCAAATAGGCTATCTACTGTCAGCATATAATTGTCTTTTGGATAAAATTATAAAACTGCAGAGAATGTTACTGTTGTTAGTTCATTGAATAAAATTGCAAACTTGCTTTTGTGTGACGCCCTTAAATTAAAACGACGCACCAGAGCGTCGCGACGCACAGTTTGAGAACCATGGGTCTACTGGCTGCGAACTTTGCTCCACTGGTGTGATAACATTCGTGAAATCATCGTGAAAAGTCTCAGAGGTACCGCGCTGAAAGAGGACACAGTGCAATGGAACCGTACAACCATTACCGATGCCAATGGTCTACTTTCAGTTGTAGAAACAAGGTCGTTCCTGGTGACTTTGGCCAATGGCTGCAATGTCCTAAACCAGTGGTTCTCAATCTGGGGTTCGCGAACCCCCAGGGGTTCACGGGAAGATTTCCAGGGGTACTTGGATGACAGTTGAGTTTTCAAGTATTGTTATTTTTTGACATCCTATACCAGAGGAAAATGTGTGCCGATTGCACACTCCGTGCAAATTTTGCCTGATCTGGCGTTGTTGCAGCCAACTGGGGGTTTGGTTTGATTGTTTTATGACTCGGGGGTGCTTAATGGGACAAAGGTTGAGAACCCCTGTCCAAAACCATATCAAGGGCCGCACAGTCATGCTGCAGGGAAAGCTCAATCGACATCACCCGAGAGATAGGACTGGCGGAAGACACCACGAAGAGTCTTCAAGACGTACGTCATCGTGGGGGAGTTCCACGGAGGGTGGATGAAACAGGCACGCGAAATGCAGAAGAAGCTGAACCAATACTCCCATGGTCCCTCGCATGTGCGGAATTCAAATGCACAGGGAAAACATCAGAGATACCACACCTGATGAATACTACTGCCAAACCATTACAATTCCACTTCTGGACCACCTGTTGATGGACTTGACCAATAGTTTCAACGAACACGCCAGAAAGGCCACAATAGATTTATATTGCCTTGCTCATCTGTGATGAGGAAGACTCATGCTTGGCACTATCACGTTGACAGCCCCGTAGAGCTGTTCAAAGAAGATCTGCCCTCAGCATTGTCATTGCCTTCGGAGCTCCATATGTGTTTAACTAAGTTCACCAGCTGCGACCAGTCGAACCAGCTCAGCATTCTCGCTACAGGCCCTGATCCAGTGTGATGAAGAGGTATTTCCTAATACCTTCAGGCTCCTGAAAATTGTAGCTACACTACCAGTGACAACATGCGAGGTTGAACGAAGTATCTCACCTTGCCCCGCCTGAAAATGTTTCTCAGCACAAAATCCTAGAGGACCGTTAGAATGGACTAACTGTGCTTCATATACACAGAAAAGTCAACATAGATTTGGAATTCGCTATGGACGAATTTGCATGGCGTCACAACCGCCGGTTAGCACTGCAGTGAATTTCCCAAGTGGAGGTGTCCCTTGCTTCGCTGGACCAGTGGCAATGAAATAGTTATAGGCAGGGCTGCCATACCGTCCTTATTTCTAACATTTGTCCTTTTTTATAGGCTGTTTCCTACAAAATAATTTTGTCGTTATTTTTGCCTTGTGCTTTTGCTTTTGTCTTATATAGGCGAGAGGTTCCAAAATGGGACATCACGATGCCCTAGTGCAGTGCTTCTTAAACCTTTATACATATCTTACCCTTTTATCGAACAAAATTACCAAATTTACCCCCAATACATTCAGTGGTGCTCATTTATTGAAAATACTAAATTAACAAGCTCTTACAGTTTGAAATGATTTATAAAAATTTACATTGACTGCAATTTATGGTTCAGTAAATTTACCCCCTTGGAAGATGAAGTTTACCCTCAGAGGTAAATTTACCCTAGGTTAAGACCCACTGCCCTAGTGCGTTTTTTTGAGATTGCAAGGGTTTAGGTTGCGTGATATTGGTATCCGCCTGTAAGGGCAAGGGCAAATTACAAAGAATTGGTACTTCACGGGCTGGTTGTCCTTCCGTTTTTCAGGAAATTTGTTCTGACGCAACACACCGGAAGGAATTAGATTTTGTGGTTACCTGACAACAAAGTTTTAAATCCAGTACCTGTTTGTTTACCAAGCTGCCAATCAACTTTCCTGCATAAACAAAAACTTCAACAATTGCATTCTGAACATTTTGAGATTAATAAGGCATTAATGGCTAAACAATCGAAGATTTCCAGCAATAATTACTTTTCCGATCATGATCGGTATTTAAAGTTTCGCATTTTCAAATTTCTTTTTTAACCGACCTTTCGGTAAAGTGGAAACACCAAGCCAATTGATGGCTACAAGTTGTTTAATCAGTTTGACCTGCAGTCTCGTTCCATTTACATTTTAAGAGCTTCTAACCGAAGCTGATGTTATTTTTAATTTGTGGACTGGTGAAGTACTTGTTGAACAAGCAATCGAAGAGCAAAGGTTTATTAGCTTCAAGACCTGATGACTTGGACTTTATATCTTTCATTCTTTTGCTATATTTAGGGTGCAGGGCAACCTTCTCAATGCTGAATACCAGGTTTTGCTATGCCTTTCCAAATGACACCACTCATCAGTATGTATTAGAAATGAATAAATACCATTGTGCTTGACTATTGGAAGCAAGAATTTTAAGCTGTAGAGGAAAAGATTAAGTTCGCGAAAACATGCGTAAATTACACCCAGTAAAAAACTGAACAATGCTTGGGGTAAGCATAAAAGGTCGGCACAATTTCATATCTTCATGCCGTTACCAAGTTAGAGCCCAAGATTTTGCGAAAACGCTTTTGCATGATGAGCGATCGATAGATGATCGACTTGGATTTTTCAAAAGGATAAAATCCATAGTTTGAGATACCGCCAACACCTGGCAACACACAACTTGATCGAGAGCGGGTTGGCCATAGTCCCTTTTGAAGTTGGCATCTGCTGTGAACTTGGTTCACAAGTTGAATATGATCTGGTCAGTTCATATGCCGAAGATTGAGAAGCATTGCAAAGCCAGTTAAAGTGATGGGCGGTTGTCCATTTTTAAGTGGTGAGACAAGCATTTGATTTCGACGTGGAATGCCATGGGTTGAAGTTTTTTGGAAAAGTTGAGCCTACGTCGTTTAAGAGATGATTCTCTTGAAACTTCATGCACGTAAGTTTGACGTTTTCAGAAGTTACTTTATCGAGAAAGCATACGACCGGGTTCTTCGTGAAAATCTTTTAGGAAAGTACGGTGTTGACGGCCGCCTATTACTGGCCGTCAAGTCTCTGCTCGCAGTGTGTGTTCGTGTCGGCTGAGTTAAATCACAACCGTTCGCCGTGCATTTTGGATTCGGATGTGTGCGGCAACCATTCTTCTTCATAGTCTGTATGAATTGAATAGGCAGTAACAACCAAGTCAACGAAGGTGTCACTGTTAGAAGCTGCAGGATCAACGGTTTGCTGTTTGCAGACGATTTGGTATCGCTTGCATCCATAGGTGTAGGAACAGGCAATTTTTGGAGGGTACTAATAATATTTTGCCCAAATTTCCCGAAAAACTGTTATGCCACAAACGTTCTCGCTACAAGTTTTCTGTAGCTGTTGGTGCATTCTATTTTCCTCTGCCATGTTGCCATAGACTTGAAAATAGAAAATTTAGTACTTGAATTTTAGTTCTTAATAACCCAACTAAAAAGGTAAGCTAGGTTGTGCAAGACCATTGTCAGAATCAAACTGGTTTAGTACTCTAAGCACCTGCCTCACAAGTCTGAAGTATGGCGTTCCATTCACATTACAGTTTTGTTGTCAGCAAGGAACTTCACACGTAGCTGAAGACATATGTGTAACATATAGTATTGCGCAGGGGATCCCAAACTTTCTCTGGCCACGTACCCCAGCAGCATTTCGATAGATGAGCATGTACCTCTAAAATTTCTTATGACAAACAGCCTGAGGAAAATAACAAAACCATGTTTACCAATAAGCATATGTTGATTTTTGAAAATAATATTTGGTGTTCTTTTTTGCCCCAAAATTATAAACAGCCTGTTCCATCAAATGATTTTCTGAACGGTGCACATGTACAATTTTTTGACCAAGTGAAATACCTTTATGTGTTTATAAAGTCCTCACTGAAGGATGATATTCAGAGGCAAGTGAAATCGCCATAGTGGCCATACTGTGCAGCAAACAAGCTCCAAGGCACACTTTCGATCAGTGCTCCCCTGCAGTAAACAACACTTTATTTCGTGCCTATTGCACGCCAATGCTTGCTTGCCAATTGTGGAGCAAATACACACAGACTTGTATAAAGCGCTTACACGCGGCATACAATAATGCCTTCCGAACTATTCATTACCTACCTCGAAACGTAAGTGTTCGCCTACACCAAGTTAGCTATCGTGTCACGACTTTTGATGCCTTATTGAGAAATAATCTGTGACACCGCTTTTTACGTTGTGCATCTTCATCATTTTTATCCGATCTCTTCAAATGTCTGATGGTTTTCAAAAATCTTTGTTTTTCCTCAATAATTTAGCCAGTCGCGTCGCCAAGGGGGGATTTGGTGGGTTTAGCCCCCAAACAATGTACCAAGCCCCCCAAATCGAAAAATGAAACACTGTAAATCATTGAAGATTTTATCAAATTTTCAATATCAAGCCCCCCCGACACAAACGTAAAGCCCCCCACAAGAACGTAAAGACCCCTAGTGAAGACTTCCTGGCGACGGTTCTGTATTCAGCGCTCCTGTATGACAGTGAATAACTGATATAGTTGTTGATGCGTTGTACCTGAGTACGCGTCTCATCAGTATTATTTTTGCATAACAACGAAAACCTTCTGTGTACTTCGTGGCACCCTAGGATTTCTTGTTCCAGTGTGCAGACATTGTGTGCAAACCAAGCAAGACATATAACTGGTAAAACGTTAATTGCCAAATCCTGCGGAAGAGTTCGCGCGCCAATGTACACCCCCATCTGACTTATCTTTCACTTTTTTCTTTTTCTCGGTTAGCTGTTTACCTCAAAGTTGTGATGTTAGAATGCTTTCATTTCTCTCACACTACTGGATCCATGTATCCATGGCTAACCATTTCTTGTGTTCTTGCTTTGTTTTATTGTGCCTGTGATCATGGGCGCAATTTTGTTATAAAATGGGGGGGGGGGCAGCTTGATATAAAACCAATAAAGTCATCGGGCCTATGCGGAAGTGAAATTATGTAAATACAGATTCCCAATCTTGTTTTTGAAAATGTTTTCAAAGCAACACTAATCACGCTTTGCTTTATAACTACAAATGATTTAGAAATTAATAAACTTAATTTTGTTGCTGGGCATGGTACTGTAGTTCAGCTTGGTTACACTACTATCGGACTATGATACAAACAAGCAAAGCAATATAGTAGACCACATCAATTGGGTTTTATCAGAGCTGTCAGTTGGAGTGCACAAAACGGTGAATCGCATTAGTCGCACGTGCATATCACTCTTAAGTAGAACACATCGATTTTCATGTATTTCATAGGAAGTGTGGGTTACAACGTGATTTAATGTCTTGTTTAAGTTGCTTAACCTGAAAAAGACGATAAATTGCAAGGTACGATATATATATTGCAAGGTATGGTAGCTAAATACTTTTCTTGCACATTTCTGCTCTTTAAAATGCTACAAATCTTTGGCTACTGGTCATCATGCATGCAGTCCCACTCCTAGCCAAATCTCGATTGATATCCTCTTACAGTAGCAAAAAATGTTTGGCCAAAATTGACGTAGTTCACAAAAAGATTTAGGCTACAATTTATTTTAATTGCTGATGGATGGAGGATGTATCCTCTCAATCTCCCCTTGTCAGCCCCTGCATGCTGTTGGGTACCCTTTCGATTGTCCAAATATCGTTTGTCTACTAGCCTTTCCCAACATCAAACTCCCAAGCAGAATTATCCAAGCCAACTAGAGAAGATTTCAATATAACCAAAAGAAAACGAACCAGAAGTCTTTCTCCATACATACGTACATACCAATCTAGCCTGCAATGTCATTTCTGCATCCCTAATCATCTGGTGACCAGGCCCGCAATTAAGCGGAGGGCTTCGCCACTCTGGAAAAACTTTTTCCCCCCCTGAAAAAATGTCTTGGACATATTGTATGCATAACCATTGTTTTCGTTGTTACATGCTATGTAACGCATTGTTACGTGATATCAACGTAAAATTTGGGCCTCCCTCAGAAAACTGTTCG
>Ga0210059_1005848_pt1 | contig 19754 bp, 17 predicted proteins | sample Ectturendosymbi2_FD_188042 | JGI IMG/M metagenome (GOLD analysis project Ga0210059, IMG submission 188042) | Ecteinascidia turbinata endosymbiont from Florida, USA - Sample 2 (SPAdes) (version 2) | ecosystem: Host-associated > Tunicates > Ascidians > Unclassified | place: Key West, Florida... | reverse complement strand
CAAGACAAGCAATAATCCAAGAAATTTTTAAATGTGAAATCCAAGTCCAAAAATTTAACAGAATACAAATTTTTAACAACAAAAATTCCGTAACTTTTTCCAAAATTAACTCGGTCCAAATCCGGTCCTGATCCTAAATTTTTAAAGCGATTCGCAGTCCGGATCCAATCCAAATAACTAAAGTGTTTTTTTTCAAACATGTTGTTTAGGGATGCTTTTAACCTTGAAGTAACTTCCACAGTGTTCTAGAATCGTAAAGGTTGATTTCACTGGCGAATAAAATCACTTTAGGCATCAATAAGCCCAACCACGATATCGGAAAACCAGGCGTCTGCTTCAAATCGCTGTTGCATTTCTAAACGTGCCTAGCCGGCAGAATCTCATCGTGCGGTCGATACTTGTGGACGTGGCGTCAAACGTGCCGCACTTTCCGCATGGCTCATGATACTATGAGTATTGGGAACAATGTAATTAATTAGATTTTTGGATTTTTAGCTGACCTCGCAATAATCAATGGGGCAACTAGAGGTTGATTATTATTATATACAAGGGTCGTGAAGGCAGCACGCACAAACACCCGCGCTTGTGCCGTTAATGGGAGTTGGCCTGCAGTAAACCTTAAAACATTCATCTGTTTCGTTATTTAAGCGTTTTGCTGATGCCAGTCGAAAATTTCTCACGCGCGTGATTTTACGTACTGTCGAAAATCAGTCAATGTCTGAGATATTCACCGCAACCTACCGCATTGAAAGAGTGCGATTGCCAGAAAATATGGTGACGGAATGGCGAGCTTTCACTGGCAACCGACAGTCGTCGCGCGCGCTGCGTAGTGCGTACTTCCATTATTATATCGGGAAATCGCTTTACTGAATGATTCTTTCACGTAATTGTTACGCATTGTCGACGGTTGACCATGGATTGTGCTGTGATTTGTACCAAAACAATTCTTGGAGGGCGAATGCAATAGGTGCGTAGCTTGTAGCATTGGCTGTCACTGCGTATCTGTCTCGGCACCGTGAACAAACACCCCTGACATTGCTCAGGAGGAGACACAGGAAGATGTGGCTCGCATGATTAAAAAGTAGTATATGTTGTTCTGACTTTTTAAGGCGGTCATTCGAAACCTCTGTTGTGTGTAAACGCAGTCGGAGTTGCAGCACTGCGTGGCGCTGCCGAAAGCGAACATCACCAGCATGTTGGTTCACGTGCACGCCCGGTTGCTGCGAAGACGGTTTGAGCATTTCGCCATTGTTTCGCGCAGGGAAAGGTCGTAACAGAGCGCCGACAGCTTGCGACGAGGAAACTTCGACGCCTCGTTTCATTTTCTTACGTTCGCTTACGCGTCATACGCATCGCGTTGCCTTTAAGTATAAAGCATTAAACTTTATGCTAAGTCACCTCTCTTGCTCAGCTGAGTCATCTCTCTTACTCAGACAGGAACTCGTCGCAAGTCAAGACCGCAGACCAAGCAGCGTACCTCCTCACTGCTCGTAAACAAGTCATTGTGCTTCAGCATTAATGTTTGAAAGACGTAGTTGACAAATCGCACCTATTAAAGACTCGCAAGCACAAAATTATCTAAGCGAAGCGCCTAAAAAATGTTTGTTAGGTTGAAAATTCTAAAAAGACACACAGATATCCGCTCTAATAAACCTGCTGTTTCGTACGTCGCACCGCAGACCCATTAATGATTCGGACAGATTTTATGTAATTTCAAGAGAACAGAGACGAGTTTGAGACGAACGTTGGCATCAAAAGAGTGTGGTAAAGATAACGACAACTCGTGTCGCCAACTTCATGAACACTTCGACTGTTTTGTCAGGTTGGCTAACCGCCATTCTACCGAGGAACGCGTTGATCGTTGAAGAGGAAGCCTGGAACGCCTACCCTTATACGCGCACGAGATATACTTGCCCGTTCGTGGAGAAATTTTTCATAGACATCGAGACGCGCTACTTCGACGACGCCGGGGAGCAGCAGAACGTGTTCGACCTGTCCCCGGCCGAACTGAGGTCTCGGACTGTGGGTAAGTTCGCCGAAGTGGTGTATTTCATGTCAAGCTGGACATGTGACATGGCTGGTGGGGGGAAAGGCACTTCGCGTTGGTGATGGGAGGAATTGCGATTGTTCAAGAACAGAGATACAATTTCAAGTCGTTTTCCTTTTCTCCTTGAAAGTTTGTAACATTTAGTATGGAGCGCTAGCAAGCGGTAACCAATATAACACGCTAATAAGGCAGTCTACAGTCTTGAGAAGAATGTACTGACTTAGGCGCTTTTTTAATTAAAACTTTGACAGGTGTGTTTTTTCACTGCAATGTCGCTTTGGTAGAAATGCCAAAAAAATCCACTGGAAGGACCAGCATGTGTTTCGAAAAGTGGAGGTAGCAACACATCAAAATATATTCGCACGAGTGCACAGTTGTCCTGCGTCCGCATATCTGCTTTGCGCATGAAAATAACTTTATTCCCCCCAAACACTCCCTCCATCGCACTCAGGGTGTGAATACCACGGTGGTGGTCGCAACGTGGCTTACCTGCATGTAAACCTATACGTCGTCTTTCTTTTTGTTCCAGACGAAATTGACATTGTTACCGAACAAGTGAGCGATTATAAAAAGGAGGAAGATCCTCGTTTCTTCAGATCGACGAAGACAGGTCGTGGCCCGCTAAGCGACGACTGGCTCCGGACAATGAAGAACACCCCCCCGGAAGCGAGGGACACTGTCATGTGCGCGTACAAGATGTGCAAGGTGGGTCTTACTTCGTCCCGCAGCGTTCTGGCAAACGTAGGAGAGTGTGACGTGAGGAGGGAGGGTGACGTCGGGAGAGGTGCGACGCGATGCACTGAGTGGAGATCAGCTCTTGAGCTTTCTTGGCTTTTTATTTAAAAAAACATTTTGTTTTGCATTTTTTTGAAAAACATGTTTTGTTTCGCAGGTGGAGTTCAAATATTGGGGGATGCAGTCCAAGATTGAGAAGTTCGTGCACGATACAGGTGGGAAGCCACTGGTACTAAACAGGTCTTCTCGCAGTCGGTAATTTTCGTGTGCTCAAGGCTTTGAAGGCATGTTAGAACGCTGGAGAGTTTGGTGAAGTTGACCGCAACGTGATTTGGCAAATGCGGTTTTGTTGTGGTCCCTTGAAGAGGGTGCGAGCCTGCCAAGCAAGGAGCGCGAACGTCACATGCTGTAACAATGTTTTTTCAGCTTTCCAACCCTGGGGACCCCTATTCCTAAAAACATTGGCCTGGGTCCCCTCGTCTGTGCTTGTGTCATTAGTTGAAGTAGTGGTCGTTGTTGTTTGTGCATCTGAGAGTTAAAAGAAACACGTTGGTGTTCACCCCGTTATGAACCACTGTGCTGTAACATCAACAGCATTAGATATCTTCCGTTCGACCGAGGGCATTCTGCTGCTTCCAGCTCGCTCTTTTGTATTTTATCTGCTATTCTTAGCGCGCTTCCCGTTCAGTCTCGCATCGCACTCAGAGGCCATGCGACCTCCGTCTCAGAGCGCTTTATCAATGCATGGATTCAGGGTTTGTAACCATGAAGACCTTTTGTAGGTGACTGTTGTGGAATAAACGGCAACACTGCTGTGCTATTTTTGCTCTTTTAACGCACGCTTGTAGGTTCCGCAGACAGAAAGTAATCCGCTTTTCTTCCTCAAGCGTTTGGTTTCATTGCAAACACATGTTCCTCCCACTGCCAACTCGTACGCAGTGGTTTACAACGTCGTTTGCTGCATGCAATGTTGCGATATCTTTGCTCAGCTGTTTTGCAACTGAGGTTACGGTAGATATAAGCAATACAGCTTTGTTCCACCTGCCAAGGCCGGTGCAGCATTATGATGCCAAGCTGACGAATCGCATTAAACAAGTATCGGCGAATATATTTTGTACAGTGCGTCGTGTGATTTTGTGCATAGGATTAATGCGTTGGGAGTTCATGCAAGTTGCGAACCAGCGGCTGAGTTAAAATACCCCGTAGATAGCTAATAATGAACCTCTATTCCAACCACTTGCCAAGACCGGTACAGCGCCATGAGGTCACAATGGCGTTTGTTATTGGTGGTGACGTCCATCCTCGCCTTTCGTTTGTCCATAAAAGCGGTGCTCGTGTTTTTCGTCGTTGTTCAAAATGCCCGGCGTCGAAGGGAATTATCAATTTCCCCCCTTTCGCTTCGAATTCGGCTTCGCGCTAACTCCCCCCTGCCCCCCTGGGGGCGCCCGTTCACAGGTCTTCGGCGAGTGATGCTGCGCGCGCACAAGCAGGCATGGTGCTGGCAGGACGAGTGGCACGACCTGACCATCTCGGACATCAGGAGACTGGAGAAGGAAACTCAGCTGGCTTTGCAGCAGAAGTTCGGCGTGCCCGTGAATGACAAGACAATGGAGAACAATGACGTCGCCGATCAGGTGCGTTTCTTATGCGGCAGCGAGCGCATTTTTTCCAACAGCGGTATGTTTTTCCCGAGTCACATTGCTGGTGCGGAGGGGTGGCGATGAAAAGCAGCTCGATCGCACGTGGCTCTTCTTGTTTTGTCGCGTCATCAAAAGATTACTTTCAGGCGTCATCAAACAATTATAGATGCTTGCAACGTCGTCAAAATATTATAGATACTCGCCGCGTCATCAAAGGGTTATAGATAATTCAGTTTTTTTTTTAAGGAAAATATTAGGTACCCGGTAGGAACCCGAATTCTGATTCCAGGGACCCGATGATAATTTTCTCTGATTCTAGGGACCCGGTTTTCAATTCGAGAGACCCGAATCGGGTCCCTAAAACAACACGTTTAAAAAACCCTGGATAATTGTCATGTCATCAAAGGATTATAGACAATTGTCACGTCATCAAAGGATTATTAATACTTGCCCCAAGTTGCCCACGTAAGAAAAGCTTTGAAACGGTCAAAGTCGTAACCTCAGCTTTACCCAGAAAGCCGGCAACGATTTCCTGATCGCTTTGAAATGCATGGGGGTGTCAGTATTCGCAGGCACGACGTTGCGCGAACCCCCATCTACCCGATGCGTTTACTGTTCTGTGGAATCAGACCCGACTCTGGAAGGGAAAACGTGCCTTTGCTGCGTGATGCTTCATCAGTGCAAGTTGCCGCTGACTCTTCCGTTAAATGCGTGGACATTTACGGGTTTGTTGATTTTTAAACTCTGCGTGACGACCATTACCATGTCCGGGAATCTGTACTGAGCATATACTCTGCTATGATCAGTATTGCGTGACAAGGCGCTGCAGTAACATCCGATGCACCTCCAATAACTGTTTTCGCGTGGCAGTCGAGTTTTCGGTGTAAGTTGTCAAAAACTTCGGCTATCGAACAAGTTTTCCCACGAAAGACATTCTGGTTGAATGTGACGCAACGCAAATCGTTCTCGAAGCAATTGCTGCTCAGTAGTTTTTCTAAGTTTGTTGCATTGTCAACATTCGCTCGTAATGTTTTTACTGGGTGCGCAGGACTGAAGGTGTGTTAGACACGAAACTAGTTTTCTTATGCAAATAAAATGCGATATGATTCTCTTGTGTGGGTCACTGCAGTGACTTTAACCATTATTACTGCATGATGACTGCAAGCTTTAATCGTCGCAAGAAGATGAAAGCAGTGGCCAGGCAGGAGATTCCTCGAACAGCTTGCTGCAAAGCTAGAGCTGGTCTTGTTGTACTTGCTGAGAATGTCTCTTTTTGACTTGAAGCGGATTGAGCTTTCTCTCACTTGAAGCGGATTGGATTCATCTCTTGTCGCTGCTACAAACGTGCCGCTGTGTTTGGGACCACCGCGACCGGCAATACTTTCTCTAACCCGCGTGACTGAATGAGATGTTCACACCTGTGTGCTATACTCCCTGTTGTAATGTTCTCGCGAGTGTGTTGTACTCCCTTCCCCAGAGGCAGCTGGCAGTGGCAGGAATTGGCTTAAAAAGCAGTTATGGAATCGCTTCACGTTGTCGTTACCAGCCTTAGATTAAATGGACTAATGAACCCAAACTCTATATTATTTTATGCGGAATGTCGGCAACGCTTTGTTTCTATTAATTTGACAAGGCGCATATGCGTTATGCGCCATATATTGGAACTTGTCACTATGCGGCTGATGCAGAAAAGCTGTAATGTAAAGTTTGCGCGTTCACCAAATCATGATTTGAAAGTGCCCGTGGTCATGGAGTTTTGCTTCAGCACGCGGTTGGCGTTCCTCTCAAACTTCTGCCCAGGGGGGTCAGACTCCCATACGTCACAGGAGACACAACATACTAGTTGTTTTTTTCAATGTGGGCAGTTATGTGAGAAAAACTAAACGTCGAAAAGCGTTTCTGTTTTGCTAAGGACGTTTTTTTTCGTTCATCAGAAACGTAATGCGTTCGATGGCGAACAAGACAACGCCAAGCCGCTTGTACACGCTCGTGTCTGAAAGTTCATAATGCTTCTCGTTTATCGCTGGGAAAAAATTATCAGTGTTTTCATTTAAATAACTACCACAGCGCTCGAGCGATGAAACATTAGCTCCCGTGATAAGCACCATGGTTGAGTGCTGTTCGAATGTCGATTCGCCTTTTTGACGATGAGGCAACAAACTAAAAATGTGAACGAGCGTTTTTCGAGCTCGTTTCACCAAGTGAACCCCGTCGATGGAAAAGTAAAAATTTCGTTCTTGGTTTTCGTCACTTCCCGCTTAAACACGTTGTCGTTTTGTCACTTCCGGCTTGAACGCGATGACGTCACATAGTCGATTAAACGGCTGTCATTTCACCTTTTCGCGTAGGACTGAAATTAGGTTGACAGGAGAATGAATCGCTTTTGCATTTTTTTCGCCGACAATCATGAAGGAAAAAAACTAAAAGCTATTTTTTGCCCAAGCCAGGTTCGTTTTAACGTTTGTGAATGAGTTTTCAGTGAAGCCTTGCTCGTCGCTCGTTTGGCTCAGACAATTGACGAGTGGTTTAATGTCAAACTGCGGTTCTTCTTTGAATGAACGGGATGTCGGATGTCAAGTGTCTTGGGAATTGAGCTGATAGCGGTCAGGTCAGGCGCACGCTGCAGTAGCCCCTCCGATTCAATTTCCTTGCCCTGCATACGCTGTCGTTGTCGTTGCGACCCAAAAATAGACAAGCACGCACACACAGCCCTCAATGCTTGCGGTGTTCGCGGCGGCGAGAGTGACGCGAATCACGTGCGGGCACATATCTTTGCCCAACCAGTGCGCGTGGTGTGATCTGTTTTGAAACCCGATTGACCCGTGCGAGTCATGTGTAGAGAGTTCTCCGAGCTTGGCGAGTTTTCCTCGGACAGTAGCTTCTTTGTCGAAGAAGCAAATTGCGAGCTTTCGTCGTTTCTTGGCAAAGGTTCGGCCAAGCTTGGAACGTCCCTGAAACCAGCAGCCTTCAAAGTGTGCATTTTTATAGCAAACATTCAATGCGTAGCTTGTCAGAGTTCGGATTGCTCACCGTAGAAACCTGGGTGTACGTGTAATGGTGTGTATGTATGATAGTGCGTACGTGTACTGGTGCGTACGTGTACTGGTGCGTTCGTGTAATGGTGTCGTGCAGTCATAACATGTGTCCGACATGTGTCCGACAGAACCGACGCACTTGCACTGAAAGATGCCATCTGAAAGCTTTTTACGATGCTTTGCGCTGAGTGATGCCGAAAACTTATCGTATATGCGATGAACGGCCGCCGCGCCGGTGCTGGGTAAGATAAGCCGAAGCCTGTCGCGATTAATAACACACCGCACACCGATGTCCAGCTCCTGTCCGCTCAGAGACGTTACACTTCTTTCGGTTGTTGTGGTGCAGGAAGGGAGCATTTGTTCATCGAATGTGGCGCGCTGCGTTTGTTGCACGGCACGAGGAATTACCGGCTTTATTTGAAATTGTTCTTGATCCAGTCGTTCATCGATCTGAGCGAATCGCGTGCGTGTGGCGACAGCGGCCGCACGAGCGAACTTTCCAGGATGTAATTGTTTCGCGTTGTGCGTTAACGCAATTGCGGAAGACAGACGCTTTGTGGTGCGAGATATCTGCCAAACGCTTCCATAGTGGCTAAGTTCGCCGCGAAAATCCCGTTGAAAGTTGAGCCCTTTTGCTCACAGCGAAACGAATTGCATTTGGCGTGGCGTGTTGGAAACATGAAAGCTCTTTCATATGAACAGAGTTTTTTCAATTGTCTTCTGTTCTTTTTGTTGTTTCTGTGGTTGTAATTTTTCTAAACCTAGTTGTGAGGCGTTAACCTGGTTCAGGGACACGTCAGAAAGATTTCTGGCCTTCGGCCGTTGCTCTGTTTCACGAAGGCAGAGAAGCTTTTAACACTTGCGTGGCTGTGCTTGAACAGCAACCATTTTCTGCCGCTGCTAAGTTTTGAATTTGTTTGAAGTATCGTTTTACTCCGTTGCCTCAACAAAGGTCGAGTATGCGATAAGTAGGCGTGTCGCGAAAAAGTTTGCAATAGTGCGAGTTGCCACTCGTCAACAAGTTAGAACCTGGTTCTACTGCTGTCTTGTGCTGCAGCAGTGAAGTAGTGCTTTAGGCAGTGGTTCTTAAATGGGTGGTACGCAAAGGTGTTCCAAAGGGTACACGAATTTTTTGACTGTCATTGAGTGTGTTCACAATGAAATTTTAACTTGAAAGTGCAATAATTTTAGGTACATTTCTGCTTACTGTGCTCATGATTACAGTTAAGAGGTACTTGATGGAAAAAAATTGCCCAAAGGGTACGTCACTAAAAGGTTGAAAAACACTCCTCTAAGGTATGACGTCTAAAGACCGGCTTTCAGTTGCGTTCAGAAACAAGACTCAGGTGCTGCGCTCTCGAAATTTGTTCAGTTGCGTGCAGATGCTAGCTCTGGAAAAATAACAACTCCGTTTTGTTTTTGCTCTTGTTCGGAAAGCGTGCGTGGCTGGATGTGTGTAATGCGCAGCAGATCTTTTCCTGGCACCTCGAAACAACAACTTTGTGTTCTTCTGTTCCGGTTCGGTTTCGTGCGCGCACACTGTGCTTGTTGCGCAATGCATTCAACCAGTTCCTCGAGGCTCCATTACAGAAACGTGGTTTCGAGCATTTGAAAAACGATACTCTCACTCAGCCTCCATGTAGACGCCGTTTCGATTTCATTGTTGTCATTAGCGCGACGCGGGGTAGAGCTACTTCTGCGGCCACCAGTGCTTGGTAACCGTCGAGCGACCTGTCATTTGATGCAAGCGCACACCCGTCACACATCTATCCCACCACAGACAAACTCGCGCGTGCTGCTGCTGGTGCTTCACTCTCATGCCCAACCACATGGCATTGGCGTAGAGCAGTGGTCAGCAAACGCTGAGCCTCGGCCCAATTGTGGGCCGTTCACCACCTTTCGTTGGGCCACGCAACACTTACTGTTGTGGGCCGCATGGTATCTCAGAGCTGCAGTCCTGTGCCGGTTGCGCGCGTGAAAAAAACATTGAAAACTGTAACAGCTGTAGAATGTTGATTGTTTGACGTTAACAAAACATTGTTTTTGTTATTACACGGTTGATGACATTGCACAGCACTGTCATGCAAAAGGTAACTGAATGCAGCGTAAGTTTGAAATGGGCCTTCAGAAACAAGCATGGGCCTTTAATTACGACTGAAAAGGTGGTTTGGGCCATCATATCGAAAGTTTGCCGATCACTGGCGTGGAGGTATCTCACCATCAATGTTCTGGTTCTCAGCTCCTTGCGGCATTTGTTTGCAACATTGTGGCGTCGATGTGCAACATTGTTGCGTCGTTGTGAGCTTCCGGGTCGTCCTACAGTGTTCTCTGTCGCGATTATTTCATTCTTGCATTACACATGCATCTACGAGCTCCCGGCTCCTGTACCATCGGCTTGTGCGTTGCTTCACAACGAAACAAGATTTTGCTCCCAAGGCATTAGTTGCCTATGATTTTGTTCGAACCGCTCAGTTGTTACATCATAGCGATTCTGGCCTACACCGCCTAAACAGCTAGTCAATTTTCAATTGCACAGTGGGTAGCAGAGTATGTACTGGGGTGGGTTAATTGCCGCGTGCACAGTGCGTATTTGGTCAGTAAAGTTTTACAGCCAAAGCCGGATCAACGAGGCGGTTAGCGGTATATTTATTGATGTAACTGAGCATCTCTTCCTGTTTTCGCACGGCACGCAGTCGTGGCCGTTGCCGTCGGTCTTTGTCTCCATAGAAACTCGATCCCAGTGCTTTTATTTGATCTGGCGAAATTCTGAAACGAAACAAATGTGCAACTCGATGTATGAACGCATCGTCAGATCATGTCGCCGACGTTGCTGGCGATTGCTTTGCTTGATAGGAGCAGATGATCTGCAAGCGGTCGCCATTTCTTATGTGCTGGCCCTTGCGTTGTTTGCATTGTTGGCGGCATTTCGCAGGCCGCTGCCGTGCCACCAGTGTGTACTGGTTAGAGATGGCACGGACCGCTGATCGACCGTGTTTTGAGCGCTCCGCCTGGGTTGAATGGACGGACCGCTAACTATTTTCAAGATGTTTGAATATCATGCGTCGCCACGGTCCGCTAACACACAGTAGATTTGCGATATGAGTAACTTTGGCCGAAAGGAGTCCTGTTTATTTTCAGATCCACAACTTCCTACAGCAAAGTCTCTTTTGCAGAAAGATTGGAACCAAATTTAGTTGGGCATGACTACCACGTCCACACAACATTGTCATAAGCTTCAGCACTGCGGCTTGAATGCGTGTTGTGTTCTGAGTGGTCATCGTAATCCTTTCAGGTTTTGAAAGGCATTGTTTGTTGCAAGTTGTTTGTGGCACTGAGTTCGTGTCGCCACTGACTGCGAGGCCACAGTATGAGTATTGAACAGTTAAAAAACGTTGAAGAGGTTGTCTGCTACCACTCATAGTTCACTTAAAGTGTCTAATCTAAGAGTTTGGTAAGCTTCGAAAATTTCAAAGCTTCGAAAACCGTTTCGTGGCGGTCCGGTCCGGTTCCGCGTTTTTATCTCCACCGCGTTTTCGTGCTTTTTTCTGCTGCAAAATTCGGCACGAACTTGCGGGCTCGCTTTCAACTGTTTCCTTTAAAAGGTTTAAATCGCAAGAGAAATGCTATGCTAAAGCGAGACTGCTGCCCGATTCTATTTGAATAAGAGCTGACGATGCCAACCTTGTAGGCGAAATATAAACTGTGCGATCACAATGTCAGGTTCATAACTGGGAAAGGATTCCTTTTGATAACAGAAATGTGGAAGTTTTGTAAGTCAGGTCGCGCTTGCATGCGTTGAGATGACGGAACCATCATTTTTGTTTTGCTGCGGCCGCTTCCTCGCTTTTGAACCTTGCTATGATCGGTCAGTCGTCTCTTGGCGCAGCTGGCGCATAAATGCAAATCGTCTTGCATCGAAGCACGCAGTAACGACCCCGGTACGCCCGAGATTTTGCGATGGTTTCAGTTCGCAAAGCGATCGCGGCACTCGCGAGGTCCGGCTTCCGTTGCTACCTGACAAGCGAGGAGGAAATTTATGTCTTTGATGAAACCGCTCGAGCTCTGGATGAAAAGGTCCAACGTTCTCTGATCTTCCCTGGAAAAGAAGCGCGGTCTTCATCACATGGCGTCGTAATTTTTAAATGCTTCAGACGCGAAGTCACGCAGCACGCTTGAGTTGAGCGAAGCCGATTGGACGAGTGCTTCCATGAACGGATTTTTCTCAAACGAAGAAGCGCGAAGCCGATACAGGCCGTGATTTTTCAAGTAATTTTTTATATCCTGCCCAGTTTCACTGGATCAACTGATGTATTAACGCGTCGCATGTAAACTAATAGTACAGTCACGTGATAGTTTATTTTAAAGTATAAACAGTGCAATGACAGGAGGACAGGCCTGAGTAACTGAACACACGACACTTGGCTGTCTGCATGCGCAGCGAAGCACACTAAAATGGACAAATCAGCGCAGCGACGTGAACGCCAGACATTTGCTAACAAACAAATGCTTGTTGAAGCAAGTGCTTACATTTCATCATGCTGTGGAGAAAATCTAACTTCTTGTGCTACTGTAGTAGCAAATCACAAGATTTTATGTGATTTTAGTTTTACACACACCAAACCTACGGTCGGAGCTAAAAAATCAACAGCTCCTTGGCAAAAGATAAATTTTGTGTTACAGGGTTAAACGGCTGTTCGTTGCAGCGTCTGAATTGTTCGTTAAAGCGTCGTGATTGCGTTGCGTTGCGCGACATCATTCACAACCGTGAATAACCGCTGCTGTTTTCAGGTATCGCACAATCCTAATGTCGCACCACACGGTACTCTTCTGCAGAACTTCTGTCAGCTTGGTCGCAAACGTTTGGCGAGAGTTGTCAGAGATTTAAGCAACAGTTTGTTTTTTGTTTGTAAGCTTTGCTGACGAGTATTGTAGCGCGAGACTGCCACAATCGTACGGTCGCGTCGTGAAAAAAAGTTAAAGCGGTCGTATTCACGACTTGCTGTGTGATTTTTGTGGTGAAGAATGCCATTCGATAACCGTCAGCTGACAATGTGTAGTTCAAGCACCATGCTTGCGTAACCGCGCAACGTGGTGCAGCATCCCTGTGATTACGTTCGACGGACAAGTCGTCGGTGCCACGTGATCGCACTTTGTCTACTCTGGAAGCAGATCCCTGAAGGTTGTTCGCTTACTGAATTATTAAGAACGCGCCGTTTGCAAGGCCAGCAAGGCAATCAGCAAGAATTTGAGGTGCGTTTGCAACGTGTAGGTCGTCCGTGTCTAGCGTGCGTGAAGCTGGCAACGTGTTTTAGGACGTAAAACATATCGACGTAGCATCGTGCGTTTTAAAGGAAACCCTGGATTTGGTGATTTGGGCAGTTTTCTTTGTCGCCGTTGACGAAATGGCGCTGGGCAGGATGTGTAGAAAACGTTTATTTAATCCAAAATGCGAAAAGAAGAGTCATTAAAAACTGGTAATTTGCAAATGGCAGCCAGAGCGTGAAGCAGAGCGACATTCTGTTTAGACCAGAGATGAGCAGACTGAAATTTTTCACTCCGAGTCCAGTCCTGATCCGATAAAATTGAATCCGATCCAATCCTGATCCGCAAAATTTTTGAAAATAATCAGTCTGATCCAGTCTTGATCTGCCAATGTAAAATCATCTATTTTTATTTTGCCTCATGAGGCAAAAGAACTACTCCAGCTATTTTGCCTTTTGCCAATTACGATTGGTTGAAGGCAAAATAGTTCCAGCAGTGCCTTTGCCTCATGAGGCAAAATAGACACAGTCTTTCGGCATTTTCAAAATTTAACAAGAAAGTGTCTATTAGGCATCAAAGGCAAAAGCACTGTTGGAGTTATTTTGCCGTTAGGAGAGTCCAATTGCTTGGATTGGTCAAGTGACAAGCACGATACACTTGGATCAGTGTAAGGTCCTTGTTACGTGACCTAAAACCCTAAACCTAAAACCAAAACTTAAACCCAAAAGCTAAACGCAAAACTTAAACCCAAAAACTAAACCAAAAACCTAAACCCAAAATCTAAACCAAAAACTTCTACCTAAACCCATAATTCAAGCACAAACTCAAAACCTAAAAGTTGAACTTAAAACCTAAACCCTGAACCGACACTTAAACATACATCCTAAACTTTTTGAAAAGTACATTAAAAAGCACTCCTATTAAAGGTGTCACCCCTACAAGCTAAGCCAAAGGAAATGGTGAGAGCAGAACCAACGAACAATCGCACAGCAGGCATAGACACTAACCACTAAACAATGTTCACGTTGCTACTAAAACTCAACGTTATGTGTGAACAACGGTGGATACAGTTCGAATTGCAAAATAATCCCAGCAGAGTTTTTGCATTTGATGGCAAAATATACACTATCATTTAGCAAACCTGTGAAATCGGATCACAACCAAATTTTTGATATTTTCAGAGTAATCACATTAAAACAGCAAAAATTTTCTCAGTCCGATCCAGTCCTGATCCACCAATTTTGAAAAAAATTGCAGTCCGATCCAGTCCTGATCCGGCCAAAATTGGCTTCAGTCCTGATCCAGTCCTGATCCGTGCTCATCTCTGGTTTAGACTAGTGCAATCACTGGAAAGTTTCAATGGAAATCAGTTTGTATGATCAATGACAGAAATACTGTAGAGAAGATTTTCTTGCTGATTGCTGAAAACCGTCCACAAACAGTACAAGCTGGAACAAGGCTTCTTCTGATCCTTTGAATGATGTATATCAGACGGTGGTTTTCTGAGAAATTTGGTTGCGGGATAAGGTGATTTGGGCAGTGCCTTTTATTCAACTGTAATTTCGCAGATTTGCGATTTCCGAGACTATTTAAAATGAAATTAAAAATGTGCGTGTCGGGTTAAGCCACTCGTGTCTGTTTCCGATGTTGGTTGGTTGGCAGTTGAAACACTTAACTTCAGTGACATTCAAGACTTGGTGAAGTTGTTGTGAGATAGGTTTTAAGCCAATTGTGTTTGGTTTCTAGTGTCCCGCGTAGTTCATCCTAAGCGGTGCCAGGCCTAGGTGGTAGAAAGAAATACATTTCTGTTTTTTCGAGTTTTTTTCTGCTTCAGTGGAGGCGTCAAGCCAACTGAGGAGAAGCTGCTGCCACTCAGTCTTCTGTGACAAGTTATACATCGAACAGTTTATTCAAATGAACGCAAGCGTACAAAGTAGCAATGGTTGCGTGAAGCGACCCACGCACTGCCTTGGGCAAGTATTGATAAATGTTTTGATTGTGGGTTTAAATTTGTACTATAAACTTTGTAAAGTTTTTCGTTTTGCCGTATCTTGGAACAATCGGTTTTCTCTGAATAATTTGTTTATGTCGCACAGCAGCTCCTCGTTGCGCTTCGGACGCATGAAAATGAATGGGTTGCGAAAGTGTCACGCATGAGTTGTTTCTGATATGGATTGATGCCAGGCCTGCCATTTAACCGCGAATACTTTTTTAACAAGTGCAGGATATGTTCCGCCTACACGCAGATGCAGTGTAGATACACGGTAATAGCACAGAATGGCACAACAACAGATTGAAAATGCACGGTAATGCCACAAAATGCCACAACCACAGATTAAAATGCACGGTAACAGCTCAGAATTACGCATCAACAGGTTAAAAATGCACGGTAACAGCACAGAATGACGCAACAACAGATAAGCGCTGTCTATGTGCGAAGGCTTAATTGAGGTTGCATAGGAGTTGATTGTAACCTAACCGCATCAAGACACCACCGAATCTGACCGCAAATCGTTCTGTAACGAAATCGATTTTGCGTCAGTGACGCATCTGCATTCCAGCAGCTACTTGCAAGCAAAAGCTTACAGAATGATGAAAACGACTGCCGGTCATAAAGCGTTTCGTCTCCGAAAGCAAGGAATCATTCAAGCCGCTCACTGCAGAAGGCTGAAGCTATCTGCTCTGTATTGATCCAAAGCGGACGAGTCTTGGCATACGTCTGTCCCATGAGGCAGCGGAATAGGGTCTGAGACCACTCATCTGAAATAGCTCGGTCTTTCGTTTGTTGCAACTGGCTTTGTACAAAGGGGTTTGCAGGCAACAGAGGCACGCTGCAGTATCCGCACACCCACACTGGCCCTTCCAGGTATATTCGAACCCTTTCGTCTCAGAATTCCTTTAGGCTTCCGCTTTCTATTCAGGAGCGTTTCACGCCGTACCGTCGTGTCGCCATAGTTATACTATTACCATATATATTCCGAACGCCATGTGCACATAAGCTCAACTTGAGCTAACCAAAGCATTCTTTCTGATACTGCGTCAAAAGCAAATTTGCTTGATACGACCGGTTGCTGTGGTGTTTGCGGCTGGGACTGCTGTTGCCCAATGCTTCTCAATACATGTTTTTTCCAACGTATTTTTCAAGCTCCACTGTAAAAAAAAACTGATATTCTGCGTTTATATGCCTTTAGGCTTAGTACGCCACCCTTGTTTTGCGACCGTTCTCCTTCGGTCATATTTGCCACGCTCTGATTTCATTGCTTGTTAGTCAGTTCATTGTATTCCATTATCATTAAGCCTTCAAAAAACCATACCGTTTCATTTTGAGACATTTCGGATTGTTCTTAATCCATCTTCAGTCAAAAGATGAAAGTCCGTTCTTTATTTTCCCCAGCTCTTTGTTTTTCATTTTTAATAGAAGATGGATTAAGAATAATCTGAAACGTCTCATAATGAAACATGTGTTTTTTAAAAGTTTTTTTTAGTGTTTATGAGACTGTTATGTCTATCCCAGTTTTATGCTCCAAAATGTATTCCAAAGCTCTCTTCTCGACTGACAAGGCAAACGCTTTATCAACAAATTCATTCAGAAATTAGTCACGGACACACCGTTTTCGTCCCAAACCACGCGTTATGACGACACAATGACTGACAAACGCTTTGTCAACGCCTCAAGTTTCGGGGTCGAGCGACATTTTTCCCGTTAGTGACAGAAAATGTGCAGCTCCAGTCGAAATTCCAAGATCGCAGTGTGCAATCGGATAATTTTTAACAGTGGACAAAAATGCGCTCTTTCCGATACTAACGCCTGCTCACTAATTCGAAGGAAGCTGGACTTGCCTGCAACGCTGTAGAAAAGAGTGACTTCAAGTTAACACCTTATCACCACATTCGGATTCAGTCGTAGGTCGCTTCAGGACCACACTCGAACTCGCATAAAACCCTGCGGAAACAGTTCGAACAGATGGCACCGGAGCGACAAACACTTTTCGCCCACAATTCCACTGCACCCGTGGCGACCTGCGGTAATTTCACGTTTATTCTCTCGGTGTTTCTTCCTGTCTTTTTTTACAAGTCCGTAAGTTTCAGCTCAGTTACGAGCCACGATCGCAGCGTCGCCAATTGCAAATAGAGCAAAACGCATACCTGACATGGCCGGGACTTCGCTTTCCATCGGAGCCTCTTTCGTGATAATCGCTCATAAAGAACTGTCAGCTGCGAGTCATTCCCACCTCTATGTTCTTTTCGCGTCACAACAACTTCCGGCAAGGCGCAGATTTGTTCGATACGTCGGCTCATCCCAGTGTTTGTTACATCTACGCGACTGCTGCACTCGCTGAACAGCGGCAGTCGATACTGCTGGTTGTCTTAACAACGCGTATGTGAAATCAGCAAGTGACTTGTAAAGTCAAACGCGTTACGACCGTAATTGCTATGTGGTTTCTTTCAACCAGGGCTGTAAAGCCGTAACTCAGATTTTTGGCTTCGGCTCCAGGACGATTTAATCCATTCAAAACCACAAGCCATGGTACTATTAGTAAAACTCGCTTGCCCCACAAATCATGTATGTGGAATCGAAAGCCAAACTTCACGCTTCGGCTCCGGTTCCACCATCTAAAAGTCCAAAAGTGTTTGGCTCCAGCTCCACAGCCCTGCTTTCAACTGTACAGAGCTGTCATGGCCCGGCGCAGGCCGCCTCCCTCTTCCAGATCCATTCCTCACCCAAAAAGCAATCAATCACACAAACATGTTGTGCTCCATTTTTTAAATCGTTTCTTGATCAACGTCTGAAGTGCGCAGAAGCGAATCAAAATCGTGTTTAGGTCATTTTTAACAGATCGCACCCTCGTTATTTTTTCATTTGAAAGCGGATCCCTGCGCGGGGAAATTGATGAAGAAAATGTCGGTTTACTTTCCACCAGTTGTGCTGCTTTCAGTTCGTTTTTCTGTTCATTTTCGAATCGTCACTTCTTTCACCCTGGTGAGCTCCTACTTTTTGCCTCTAGCACAGGGGTGTACAACCTTTTGCTATTGCCTGCCACATTACTTTTATTATATGAAGTACGGCCGCCAATGCCTTCGAATTATATTAATGAGATACGTTTGATTAAAGAATAGGTTTTATCCGACGTTTGATTAAAGAATAGGTTTTATCCGGTATATGTCATTTACTTGTGCCTAAAAGTATGACAAAATGTCAACAATTTAAAGAATATATTAAAAGAAATATCACCATCCAGATTGTTACTCATCGTGTCGACTGATTTTCTTGCCTTGCGTTTGTTTTGTTTCATTATACGCCAGCACGGCTGTCAGATCTTATATTTTAAATTACATGTGTACGGCCGCAAATTTGATTATCGAAGGCCGCATGTGGTCGTACGGTTGTGCACCGTTGCTCTAGCACAGGGGTTCCCAACCTGGGGTACATGTACCCCCAGGGGTACATTTGCCTATTCGAAGGGGTACATTTAAGGTTAGCAATAGAAGAGAAAATACATTTACGTACCATTTATTTCCAAATATTTAAAGCTATATCAGTGAATAATATCTTCAAAAATCCTTACATGCTTATCGTTACATATATCTATGAATAATCATGATGAAATATTTCGTCATAAAATTTTTTTGAGGTACGTATTCATCTGTTGAAATGCTGAAGGGGTGCATGGTGAGAGAAAGGTTGGGAACTCCTGCTCTAGCATAAAGGGAGTAATGCATCGCTGCGTTTCTGTTCACGTAGAACAGCGTCTCGGATAATGACCCGACGCCCGCACCGTCCCTGAACGCGCCAGTGGACAATATCTCGATGTCACGGAGAGGCTCTTCCTCGTCGTCGTTCCGAACCACAGGTGACGACTGGAGCTGTGAAAACCAGTGTTGCAAAGCGGATTTATTTTATTCCGTTTCCTTTCGACTGTTGTCTGCTGCTCGTCTTATGCGCTTTTGGATCGTTTTAACATGTCATTCGGGGATGTAACATGATACCTGGCAGTTGGACGAAAATGGAAGCAATTCTTGAGCTGAATAGCTAATGTTCTTCTGTGAAAGGCGTTCGCTGCGGCTGCATTAGCGGTAGCGGTAAAAGGAAGCCGCGGCTATTGGAAGGCTTGTTGTGCAACAAGAAAGCGAGTTTATCGTTGAATGCGTATTTTCAGAACATTTCTGATTATTATCATTATTCACCGCTTTTTTGCCACTTCGCAGTTTTTCACGCATTGCAGTTTTTCACGGATAGCATGCGTTCGTCACATTCCCCATTCAAACGTCACCGCACCTCCCCGGAATCCTCCGTTGTTAGTTGCGCACCTGACGCGGTTCCGATTCTTATCCTGTTCAATCCCAGTGCTGCAATTTTTGAACCGAAATAGAAAATGAGCACATTTGGAGGGTACGACCGTGCGGGAACGTTAATGTCGCGGCATTGTGGCTTTCCTCTGGAATGGATGCTCAGCTTAAAATAGAAATAGCTTCTCGGTGTATTGACGAAACCAAGGGTTCTTTCTCTGCTTTCCCGCCATCCCTGGTAAAGAGAAAGGCGCTTTTTAGCATTGTTACGCTTGCAACAGATCGACTATAAAATCACTGGAAATGTGCAGGCGACCTGATCAGGGCAAGGTATTCAACGAAAGGGAAGTCGTCCGCTCTGGAACCTTTTGGAGCTTTGTTAAATTCCTGCTGACATCACATGCTGCTGATCAATAAATTGATTGCCGTTCCTCGCTGTGACATTTTTAGTGATTTTATTATCCAATCAATTTTTAGCGTGCTTCAGCGGCCCGCCAAACAGACCCGAAGGCGAGGTCCCGCTTCTCAGCAGTCCGGCAAGCCCTTGTCCATTATCCTAATTTAGTCGCCGCACGTTCGGTGGCGTAGTCGCATGGGCGTTGGAAGGGGGGGTAAGGGGGTCTTGTCCCCTGGGTTTTGAAATTTTATGTTTTCGTATTAATATTTTAGCAGAAACATGTTTTTCTCTTTGTTTCGAGTTGGTGATATGAGATTTCACCACCGTTAGCCCCCCCTAGAGAAATCCAC
>Ga0210059_1005847_pt1 | contig 19754 bp, 11 predicted proteins | sample Ectturendosymbi2_FD_188042 | JGI IMG/M metagenome (GOLD analysis project Ga0210059, IMG submission 188042) | Ecteinascidia turbinata endosymbiont from Florida, USA - Sample 2 (SPAdes) (version 2) | ecosystem: Host-associated > Tunicates > Ascidians > Unclassified | place: Key West, Florida... | reverse complement strand
GTGTGACATAACAAGGACGTCTGAAGAAATTTCAAATGCAAAGGTACCTGCTTTTTGTTTATCAGAAAGTACATTGAACAACTTATTTTATGATGTCTTCATTGACTCGCTAGCGCAATCGCTCGGCGAATTATGGCCGAAATTGCCCCAAAAGCCACAAAAATTGGGCTTTCGCGGTCCCTGACGGGTAAAAGAAAAACTTCAATTTTTGGCATCCTAGGTCCAGGGCTGTCGCCAGCGGGGAGGCCAGTGGTGCCCGGCCCCCCATTTGAAATCGGTGCCTCCCGTTTCACGTTTGGCCTCCCGGTTGCTACATACATCCAATACTGTATTTTGAATATGTGGCCCCCCCTGCTGCTAAATCCTGGCGACGAGCCTGCCAAGGTCACTGTTTTTTTACCTTTACGGCAAGTTTTGCGTTTAGCAGAATTCTGACGTGAAGTTTGACGTAACGCATGAGATGTTTCTAAGCATCCTTTCAATTTGATGAGTGGCAAATGAAAAACTATGGCGGTTAAACTTCGCAAGATTATGAGCAGCTACCACTGTGCTAAACTTTCCAAGATCATTTTTTATTGTCGAGTGTACGAGGAGTATTTTTTACAAAAACAAAAGCGATGGAGTAGGTTACATTGAACAAACCTTAAAATGTTAGTTTTTTTTCATAACTAGGTTATGAAAAACTAGGTTGCTTGTTGTTCTTGTTCACTGTCTAATTTTTCCAAAGTTACTTTTGTCTTTGAAAAAACCTTATAGATTTTAATTTAAAACATTTTTTCTACTCAGCTTATAAGGTAGCTTGTCCACGCAGAAGCTGTAGGTGAAGTTATCCTCTCTAAAAGAAATCGGGATCTTTGACACGTCCAAATTAATACTTTGTTACAGACTATGCAATGGTTTTAATGGTGTACGAACGGTTGAGACGACTGCTAAAAATCGTCCTCTATATTCGCAATCATTTGCAAATAAATATTGCTTCATCATGGGTGTCGGAAGGAAGAGAGGGGCTTTCCATCCTTTGATTTTGAAATTTGATATTTTGCTAATAGAAAATTGCTTTTCTCTTGGTTTCGGAGTCGGTAAAATGAAATTTCACTACTGTTGGGCGTTGGCCCCTCATGGAAAAAAGCCTTCCGACGACTATGGCTTGGTGTTGCCTTATTCGCAAGCTTAACACGTTTCAAGTGTCTCGAAGTGGAATTATGCGCGGTTTAAAAATAGCGTCTTGACAAGCAATTGCCGTTCAGGGAAAACAGTATTGGGAAGTCTCGGTCAATCGAAGCATGGAATATCGGCTTGGAGTGGCGTACAAGCACATGCACGGAACACGGTCTCTTGCGGATGAACACAATTCCTGGGTGCTTTGTCTCACTTATCCCGACAGGTGAGTAATGTGAGCTTAAGGTTTTGGATAAAATTATGAAAACAACGCGACAAAATGGCTCTGCTGTGTCACGAAATGTTTTCCTGCACACCTTGCAAAGATGCTATTCTTTCTCAGAGTAAAAAGCAAATATACTTTGTGCGTTCCTTCGTTTTCTCGATTTGCAACGGTGGAGGTTGCTATCTTCGCGAATGTTGGCATTCGGAATAAATTCTTAAACTCCTCCAACTTTTCACTCCCAGTGCATCGAAGGAACTGATGCATAAATTTGATCCGTTTCATCTGTCAGTTACATAAAACTGATCCGTTGTAAATTCGTAAGTTCAACTTTGTTAGCGCATCATTTAAGAAGACCTTGCAACTTGTACCAACGCAGAATTTGGTCACAATGTTTGTATCGCTGTAAAGGCCTGCGCAAGAGATGTACAAATGCATGACTTTAATCCATTGCCGGCAACGTCGGCGCTGCTCTTCTCCGGGGACAGCCGGCAAAGAAGGCATCGAAATACGGAGAAAAGTGAAGAGCAAAAAATTAGTCATTCCGAAATTTATATAAGGGATGCCACCTCATGGGCAACCATGGGGGTTCTGGGGAAAAGTTGTACAAAATTGCTTTATCCTGGATTCATCAGCGCTTTCCTTTTATTACCATTTTTTAATAAAAGCTTCGTTTAATGATCTATAATAATCTAGCTGATTTTCAGTCTTTGTCGTTGGAGGTTTTAATTTTGAAAACGACTTCGTCAGCGTTCTTGCTACTACCGTTGTTTCCCGAAAGATATATTGCGTTTGCTAAAATTTTTCCCATATATAAAGTTTCTTCTCACACATCTAGTAAATTCTCCAAAGTTGCAAATTATATCCTTCCACACAAAACTTTTTAACTCCTATGAAGACACAAAATAAATAGCAGCTTCAAATCTCATACAACGCTTGTTTTGCTTTAAAATTACAGATTTTCTGCGATGCACAAGCAGCACAAAGAATACATCTTCGTGCCAACGCACGCGGCGAGTCACGCGACCAAAGTGATCCGGATCGGCGTGTTTCTCGATTACGAGAGAGGCGTTCTCTCGTTTTACAACGCAAGCACAGCCGTCGAGAAGCGTCACCTGTACACTTTTCGGACGTTCTTCAACCGACCTGTTTGGCCTTTGCTGTCGCTCAGGCAAGGAAAGTTGCAAGTTTTGACCGGGCTACCCGTTCCGCGCAATCTTGTGTGGAAGACAAGGTGACCGCGTGACGTCACAGTAGCTGAGACTTACACTATGGCAGGTTTCCAAAACATTCAGTCCCGTCAAAACTTCGAGAGAACGATGATATGGTAAGGTTCAGGCAGAACATACCTATCAAGAGACACCACTGAGGAGAGGGTGGTTTCGTTATGCAAAAGTTATTACGATTCGTCGTCTTATACTGACTACACGCGCTACCGAAAAGCGGTCATACTAATCATACTTTGTGATTGGGGGCAAATTGCAACGAATTTTTATCAGAATAAAGACAATGAAATAAATATATGTGCTGAAACAAAAGTTGCATTAAGGCAAATAGCTTGAATTTTTTTTGCCGAAAACAGTACAGGGGCCTGGCAAAAAAGGCAACGTGGTTACGGTTTCAACAAGCGGCTGCTTGCTTATTTTGATCGTAGACGCATGCATGCGACCAAAGAAAAGCGCGTCGTCTTGTTGCACAAAGTTTAAGGTTTGTTTATAAGAGTTGTTACTTTGCGCAGTAGTAGCCTCCTGACCGACTCATCACGATTTGGGTCGTTTATGAGAACATATACGTGATATAAAGTCTGCAGCCAAGTTTTAAGGTTTGGTGAGACAAAATACACTTGTAGGGGGAAATATTTTCGTTTTTATTATGTTTAAAATAAACAGTACAAAAAATTTCCAGGGCACAACAAAATTTGGGATAGACCTGCCCCCTCCCCGTGGCTACGGGTCTGCGTGGCATTGCAACACTACTTGCGCTGCTATATGAAAACTGCTTGTTACGGTTTGTCTCTCGATCGCAAAAGTATGCCATTTTGCTTTTGCCGGTGTTCGAACACTTCAAAATGATTCTAGCGCAGCAGCAAACGGTCATCTGTTTGTTTCTGCTTCATCGGTTTAAGGTACGTAGTTTGAGGCAGCGATGGCTCGCAGATGAACATCACGTAACGAAATTTATTTGCAACACGGTTATCCGATCAAGTACGGCTTACAACACAACTGTATACGAAACATCCTCAGAACGGTGCCGCGACACAGAACGGTGCCGCGAAAAACCGGTTAGAACCAGTCAGAAGCGCGGTTTCGTCACATGTCGACCTTGCAGCACACTCACCGCAAATAAGCTCCGCGTTACAGGACACATGAAAATGCTATGTTTTTGTGTATGGAAACTCACACCTTGGATCATATCCCAGTTAATTAATCTTGCAAATGTTCAATCACAAATGGCGCGATGGGCTTTCAAGGAATACACAGAGTTCGAAAATTTTTTCAAGGGATTAAAATTTGCTTTTCAGTGAACGTGAGACATTTTTGCTGTAAATGCGACAACGCTTCGGCACACGCAAGTTCTACCTCAAGCTGATGCCAGCTCGCTTTTTTGTATATTTATTTGCGTTATAAGTAAAAACCAACGTGACCTTACGCTACCGTGTTTTACATGTATGTATCGAAAGTGCGAATACATTTGCCAAAGTGTCCGCTCGTTATCACAGTGCGCCTGAAACGATCTGAACCAGTTGCCTATGCACGCGCGAGATATTTTTCTTATTCGGTTTTTGCGCAAAAACGTTCAACATTGATGTAAGCCAAACATTTTTTACGATTTTCCCCCAAACACCTGTCATTCCATCGACACAACCACGGGTTTAATGTGTCAAGGAGAAAACGCTCTGAAAGCGCCTCTGACTAAAATCGTTTCGTAGCAAGGTTCGAGTGTTTCCCTGTGAGATGTTGTACGGCAACAATGCCAGATGGATGGCACGCGTGAAGTATCTATCTTCAGTGTTAAACGAACGAGTGTATAGAAAACATTAAAAATCAATCACGGCTTTGACACAGAAATCAGCATTGATGGTTCTCAGGCCACCAAAATCTGATTAGAGTGATGTTAGACATACCATGAATTGCACCAATCCGATGTCACCTCTGCTTCTATGAGGGATTTTATTTCATTGTTTTTTTAAAAACAGAAGCATATATAGTATATATGCGCATTACGTACTGAGTATATTACATTATACACTGTGCATACGCGTAAAACATTTAAACTATTTTGACCTCGATTTACCGTAGTCTTCTTTTCAAATTTCTCATTCCATTGAGCAAGTGTCCACATCTTGCGCTCTGCAAGGTGATGTTTTGTTGGCGCTTGCCGTTATCTGCTTCGGATCAGACAACTAATGACTTGCTGGATAAAAATTAAGTCTGCCCATCTTACTATAGAGAATAGTTTGTCGCCTCCGCTATTGCCGATTTAACCCCAAAAATCTTCGTCAGAGCTTTCTGACGAGGATGAGTCAAAGGAGTTTTTATTGAATTGCTGGTGAGTGACACCTAGCGTTGCAGAACAAACTCTTCGGTCCTTTTTACTGTTACATTCACGATGGGAGTTTCTTGCATTCTGTTTCTTGGACCCTTCTCTGCACCATGGTATATCCGGTACAACTTGCAAGTCAGCGTCTGCTTGTTCTAGAAAAGAAATAAAACGCTTCAAAAAATGGAAAAGTCCTATAGTTGTAAGTCAATCCATCTGAAAAACATTATTGTGTTCCTCCCTTGCATGATGTCAGTAGACTGCAGCAGGTGCAGACTATGTATTAGAGCTTGAAAGGCAGTCAGCACGCACAGACAGGGGGGTACCAAGTGCGGAGGAGAGGGGAGAACAATGCCCCAGGCGTCGAACAGTCCCAAGAGTGTAGCAAGTACTTCCTACAAACAGCACATATGCACCCAGGGTGCGCCAAACTTGTTTCTTGCCCCGGGCGACGTCTGACCTCGGCACGCCCCTGTAACCCCGCCGTCTAACCCCACAGAGCAAGGTGCGTACTCATGTAAACACACAAAACTTTATCAGTTTTGGCCGCCTTGAAGACTTGGATTGAAGTTCGGAATGGAACCTTTAACTTTCTCTGCTGCCGTGGTGAGTGCATTCAGCCGAACGTTCTAGCTCACTCACCTAAAAGAACACTCCACCAGCACTGTCTGCGCTACAATTATGATACCCAAAGTTTCGGAAATCTCAGTGGAAGTCCCACACTAAATATTACGCAAATTCCCTTACAAGAGTGGATCCACTTGGTGAGCGTTTAAATAACCCGAGATGTAATTGTTGAACAAAAATGAGTGAAGGAAAATTTGGTTCGCATGTTGACTGCTCTTCACTTGTGACTGTCATAACGCGTTTGTTTGGTAAACAACAGGCGCTGCGGAATTTTCGATCATGGCGGATTACGGATTCCACAACGAGCAAGTAATGCTCCCTTCAGTATTTGTATGGAACTTTTTGCCGTTTTATTTCGCGCGTTTCGCTTTTTGCTCCATGTAATAGACAAAATGCTCCACATATTTTCACAACGGTGCAGGCTAACTTCTCTTAAGTCTTATTGTAAGCTGATGCACAGCACCGCTGTATAATTTGTTTTCTATGATACTTAGGCGAAGTATGGGCAATTGTTATTCACTTTGTCGGCGTTATGGAAGACCCGAACTACAATACAGCGGTTAATTTTTGAAGAAAACGCTACAAAAGCAACTAACGTTTCTGAGAATTTAACGTGTCTTGATATGTTTTACAGGAGACCTGCGTTCGAACGGTAGTTAAAATAAGCAACAAACTAGTACAAGGAAACAGACATGCAATAGAGAAAAGTTGAAAATTCCCGACTATTTCGCTCAAACCACCAAATCCCGAGCCTATCCAGGCTAACGTGGAGCCTATACTTCGCAGGTTTTTGCCGCACACCCTCCCTACCGAAACCGTGTTGGCAAGTCTATCAGCATGGACTCACATACCTCAGATTTGATCGAGATTTACGGTCACACTCTTTTTAGTCGACGCTACCCGGGCCGATTCAACTCAATAAAAACCTCAAGACGCTTCTTTGTAGCGGCAAGCCAGGTTTGCATAGAGTGAAAACCATATCCTACCCGGGGGTCTAGTGTCGGAAAAGAAGCGGCGCAACGCTCTGTCAAAAGTGTTTTTGCCGCCCAAGTCCCAAAAAATACCAACAGTGGAGCCTATAATGCTGATTGAAGAAGTACGGGAACGCCGTTGCTCTTTAAAAATGGTGGGTTGGTGACGTTCCGTCATGCAGACTCCATCACCGCTCTCATGATTGTAGTTTCGAATAAACCCAGCAAATGAGGTTTAATGACCTGCACACATAGGCGTAGCCAGGGAGGGGCCCATGCCACCCAAACGTTTAGCATATACAGTCATTTTGTGCTTGGAGAGGCGGTATCCCAAACAAAATAGTGTTATTCGCCTAACACCATTGCCCCCCAAATTTTGGGCTGGCTACGCCGCCGCCTGCGCACATTGATATAACCTGCAGAGGTCTTGGTTGGGATGCCGGTGCGGCACTCATCTTCAGTCAATTATTTTGAAACACCTTGATTCTATTTCTCGCTGTTCGCTATCATGCCCGCCACCCGTAAAAGCTATAATTGTAATACTATGCACGCCATCAAGGTTACCTTGCACGCATAGGGCTCGTTGAAAACAAACCACTCACTAAGTTCCATTTTATTTTTATCAAGACAAGAATATTTAATTTGTTTTAAACACGGGTGGAAAACCTTTCCTTGTCGAAGGCCACATTTAAGCTTGACTGGGCATCAGTTAGGCCGGAATTTGAAAAGTACGTATAAGCAAAATATTACAAAGCTTGTTCGTAGCATTTAATGCACTGACATATATCCAGTATTTTTGATTAGGTGGGACCAAGTTCCAAAAAGCTTAAAAATTATCCAAATAATTTATAGCGAAGGGCAAGAAAAGGCCATAAGTATTTCAAGTGTCATGGTAACCAAGTTGAAGAAACGTCAAATTCAGGCTTATTTACAATACTTTTCAGATAAATAGGGCACCATGCCAACGTTCTTCAACAGACCTGTTTGGCCTCTGCTGTCGCTCAGGCAAAGACAATTGCGAGTTTTGACCGGGTTGCCTGTTCCGCATCCACTGGCTATGCCAGTGATATAATGGCTATAAAATGAGGTTGTTTATCATGAGCTATATGATACGATATTGCGCTACAGCATAAGGTTAGTTGGTCTTCCAAGTGAACGTCCGTTATCTGAGTTCTTATGCGGTTCTTAATTTGTGTCATGTATGAGAATGCTGAATCACAACGGCAGGTTGATAACGTTTGTCGAGAGTACTGACGCAGGTGTAGATATTCAACAGCATTTATCCACACTTCAATCGGATCCTTCTTGGTGTGGAATAAAGATTTCAGATTACGGTCTTCTGATAGCTCAACTAACTCCTATGAGAAGACTCGTCGCCATTGCGGAGACGAGTTACTTAATCAACTCCACTGTTGAGTGATCAGGCGGTTTGTTGACATTCACCAGGTGTCGCTGATATGCTAGTTGCAAATTAAGATTATGCTTTTCAAAATCTTTTATCATTGTACATACTCTTCACTTATCAAATGTAGAACCGATATGCACTCCTTCACAATGCACGATTTATCTACTGCTTTTGCCAGTTGAGGAAAATCTTCGGCTGGAATTTGCACACGACAGGGGACATATTTTAAAATCAGTTTCTTTCGAAATGCCTGGATTTTTTGCCGCATCTCGTACGACTATTTCGTTTAACCTTGGAGAGAAATGTTGAGCTAATTTTGTTTGGGCAATATGTTGCACAAGAAAGCAGCATTTCTGCAAACATTTGGTTCCGACCACATACAAGTGAGTTCCGATTTTCAAAAAAAATTTCCAATTAGGTTTTGCAAAGACAAAACTTTCCATGCATTTGACCCTGTGAAAACCTGCACACCTCTGGGTTGCGCGGTAGCTCTACGCTGCATGCAGGCCCGTAGCCAGGTTTTAAGGTTTCGGGGGCAAAGCATATTTTTAGGGGGAAAGATTTTTGTTTTTATTATGCTTAAAAGAAATTTTTCTGGGCACAACAAAACTTGGGGGCAACTGCCCCCGAGTGTACCCCCGTGGCTACGGGTCTGGCTGAATGCTTCATCGTATTCTAACGATTAGATAGTGGTTGTTAGCACTGCGCGACAACAGGGAATATCTATAAATCATAAAGACAAGTGAACTAGCTTTATTTATGATTACGCCACAACTTCAGTGTGAAAACTTGTGCGAAAAACGATTGTGGTCAAACCACGCTCAGGGGCGTAACGAGGGGGGCGCGATTCCCCGGACGCCGAATCACTATGGGGGTGCCAAGCCACTGCGGAGGGCGCCGAAAAGTTCCAACAATGCCGCAACTACTTTCTTCAACAGCACATTTGCTTCCGAAAGACCTCAGGCTCGAAGATGGGGGCGCCAAACAACCTCGTTACGCCCCTGTTCACACTAGACAATAAGCCGGGAGTAGCGCTGGATGAAGCACAAGAGAAAGTGCAGGTTCGCTGAGTTGGCACGTCATTTTTAAGGTGATCGATGTTTGGGCGGTAGTTACTCGCAATCGTTTTCCCTGTCACTGTCAATAAGTAAACAAGTACGTACCATGCTCGCCTTGATTTTCTGCTTGAGATGGCTGTGAATCTCTGATGCTGCAAAACATTGATCTCAGTAAAATAGCATCAATGCAAGCTAACCGCTCGACGCAACACACCACAGCGTACCTCAAAATTCGCATCAAACAGCTGTAAAAACTTGAAATTCAAGGCACTCGCTAAACTTACGCTACAAAATACCTCGACGAACATTTCGCAAATGTGGTTGCATCAACCAACGTAAACAAGAGTGACACACGAAAGTCTCGCAGTTTCACTCACACATCAAGTGAGGGATTATTGCTGATCGCACCAGCTCGCCTGATGAATGATCCAGTATGGCCTGCATGTAAAAGATCTAGTTCAGGCTGAGACTCCCGCACATCGTCAACCCGTATTTTTCGACCAACAGTTCAACAGATTTACCTGCTGCAGGATGAGTCCCCAATGGCGTCAGACGCAGCGCATCACCTGCGTTGTACCCAGACCTGCGTGGCATTGTTCCTGCAGTCGAAGGTGGAGTGCGTGGCACGTTTTGTTCACGTATAAGACCTCGAATGGTGAACTCTGGCAAAAAAAACTCACTTTTTAAACTGGGGGCAGTGGCGTAACTAGATGTTTGAACCAGGGGGGGGCAAAGCTTAGTTGAAGGGGGCCCACTAGTCAAAACTCTGAAAAAGACAAAGATATAAGTGTCGTGGATGCCAATACCAGCTAAAAAACTGAAAACATCCCAAAAAATGCAAAAAAACAACAACCTAAATAATATTAAATGACAAAATATCAACTAAAGGGGCCACAGTTTTTACATTTAGCTTACCAGGGCGGCGGCTCGCCCCCTTGCTCCCCTGTCAGCTACGCCACTGACTGGGTGAATGAACTTATGCATATCATGCAACCCAAATTTGGAATCGCAAATGACACTTGCATGAGTACAGTACCGACTTAGGAACTGCAACTTCGACCACGTCGTAATCGCAGAACAGTGGAGATGTTATCCTAAGATCAAATGCATGAAATTTTCAATGCCCAAGTAACAGTTCTATTTAAGTAAGAGTTGATAAGATCAGCTGATGATGTCTTCTCAGTCGACGAAACACATACTATGATAAAATTATATTGCCTGACTCTCGGCTGTGGTAGAACTCCTTTCGATAGACAGGACCCTAGAACCAAAGTTTTTTCCTGATTTTCATCAACGTTGGTTATGTACGTTAAATTTGAAACAAAAAAATTATCAATCAACAACGAACGGTTGAAATCTACACAACACAATGCAAACGATTTCCAGTAAGAATTGAAGATGGTTTAAATTGAAACCGAAGTCCCTAACTATTTTCACTAGACAAGTGCTTTTGCAACTTACGTGGAGTTTTGCTTCTTGGTGTCCAAGATTTGGATGAAAATAAATTACCGGATATCAGGTAAGGAGTACCAGGCACGTGTTGAAACGGCGAGTCCTTGGCTGATAAGCTTGATCTTTCCATTGCATTGGGCATACAGCAAGAACTCTATCAGCGACTCGCCAAGCTGATATTTCTGGTCTCGTCCACTAAAAACGTTATTTTTAAACTTTGTACAACTTCGAGAATTTATATACCTGTTTTTGTATTTTTTCAACAGTGAAGAAGTGTTTCAACTTAATACAAACCGTTGTGGTTTTATATGCAGATTGTCTTTGCTTTAGTTGTACTTCGTACATCGCTTAACCTGAATTTGTGATATCAAACAGAAAAAGCAGCGGGAATTGGGTAGCAATAGCGGTACGACAAGGGTCAAGGAAACCGGCAATAGGGTAGCTGCGCAAAATTAATAACCACTATTTGTCTACCCAGTGGCGTACGCAGAAAATTTTCATGGGGAGGGGAGTTTCATTCATTGGCATATGGTGGTCATTTGTATTTGTGTGTGCTCTTTGTGACGTCACAATATAACGTCATGTTCATGTTTTCAAACCAATATTTTGGCGAAGTTTGTTGACATAATATGCATATTCTTCTACACACATTACACTACCCTTATTTTGTGTGTCACTGCATCGAATATAAATTATCATCGCTCCAACTTACGATACTGGAGGAAAATAAACTCAACGCTACGACACAGCAGTTCATAACTGCAAAAATATCAGGCTGTGCGTTGAAACAGGGGGTAAAACACATTCATTATTGCGTCAGAGCAATTTGCAACTGCAAAATCAGGCTGCGCTAATGTCTCGTCGAATACGAGCAGTCGAGTATAGAAAGTGTGCGGCTGGACTGTCTGACGCACACCCCGGTTTGCAAGATCGAATCTTGCTACACTACACAAGAATTGAGAATGCTCATAAAGTACTTAGGAAAACTTTCGATTTTTTGTTATGTATAGAAGCCCAGCAAACTTTTAGTTTTCCTTTTTCCTTGCTGAAACATTATCAAATGCCTGAATGTATCTATATTAACAAACTGCTGTTTTTGAGCTCGTGCAACAGTTCTATCATGCTGCAGAATTTGGCAATGCAGCCAATGCGGTCAGCGCATGCGCTGATCAGCCATAGCAGACAAAATAAAGACAACTGTTTTGGATAAAGTGGACAGTCGTGGAACACAATCTTAAACATGCGTAGTGGACAAAAGGCCTGCAAAAAGTAGTGAGATGCTTTCCGGATGCAAACGATAATCGAGATTCCCACCAAAACCTAATTATTACTTATTGGCACATTTGCAATGTACCTTGAAATTTGCATGCAAATTCATTCCTTGGTATTTGCATTTAGTCGACAAATTAACAAGCAAAAAGTACGCGAAAACAATTAGTCCTCTTCGTGCAGGTAATAAAGTTTTTCTAAAATATCAAGCTTTGCCTACGCCCTTGTGTCTACCTATTCGATCAGGATAAGTTTAAGACTATTCGAAACGCGAAGTGCGTCCTGTCAATACGGCGCATTCCATTGTCGACCTTCGTTTCGCAGTTTTGATTGCGCCGTTATCTCAAGATTTCCTTGACGTTTACAGTTGGCTTTCTACGCACAGCTTGATAAAGACGCGTTTATCCTATGTCCAATGCACTGCACCCAAATATATTCAGTGAGACAGGCGATTCTATAACAGACCGACCTGCCATCTTCGCTCATTGGACAAAAAGGCTGGATGAAGCCTAACTGAAGTAGGTTTGAACTTTTCATATTTATAATCTGACAACCTTTTAAAATTTCCTCGTAATAAAGCTGCAGTCTTCTGAATACTCACAAGTGAGACCACACTTTATTCTGCTTCATTAACTGGCATCAATATTACCAGTAAATTTAGGCTGTAGGCTACAGTACATGAGATGAGTGTAGCAGTGAGAGAACCTGATCTAAATAGGATTGCTCTACTAGCACTACAGCTGACACTTTCCCTGTAATAGCTGCCGTGTAGCCCTGCAGTTCAACATTCCACTGCTTCTTGACTCCTAACATTTCATGAACAAGTACCAACGTTATTTCCTTGTATTGCTCTCACAAATGAAAATGCCTATACTGCAAGGTACAGTACTGAGAAGCCTGGCTGGATAACTTCACTCTCGCAAGTGTTGGTGAATCGCGAAGCGGGAACTAGCAAAGCCGCATATGACGTCACAAAACGTTTTTAGGTTACCACAGTGGGGATTTTTAGGCTTTGTAGGTAGTAGGGAAAAATCGCCATTTTGTAGGGATCAGTGGTGCCACACCTAGTGTTTTTACATTTCATCTAGTGTTCTAGTGTTTTTTTTATGACTATCTAGTATTTTTTTATGAGTGAGCTGAATGTAAGTGATTGCACAGTTTTGTGTAATTGCAACTGTAACTGAGACCTTTTGATTTCAGAGCAATTGTAATTTGCTAAAAATTCTGCCTAATTAAATCTTAATTACACAAGACAATAATAATATGTTTTGAGTTACACCGCTGCGAAGCCACATGGTCATCTGTTAAAAGTTTCAGTGACCTGTATTGTATAAACAAACACAAGTGTTGCTGCTGTCTCCCGTTTTGTTTGAATTCTGGTTTCCAATGAGTTGTTTTAGGTAAAAGCACGAGATGTTACTCTTGCCACGGCTTTAACAGTTTCATGCCTTTACAAAAAGCCTATTTATCAAAGCAATGGCTTTAATTTTTACGACTATCCTATTATAGGTTCGGTTTTCTCAGCTTTTCTCAGGAGACTTTTAACACAATTCTGAATCACAAACAACATCTTAGTGTACGACCAGATGCTGGTGTAATACAGTGAAATTAACACACATATCTTTTATTGGACTCATGATAATCAACGTTCAAATATTCACAACACAACTTACAGTTTCTCAGTACAAGCTCTCATCTTTCCCGATCTTTCTATTCACCGTTACACTAAACACATTTATCAAATGGCTAGCCGCAATTGGTGTATTCCTTTTTGGTAAGCATTGCGGCTTTCTTGAGGGTATCGCCTGCTTGTGTCATGGAATGACTTTTTCTGGTGCTGCCGCTGTTTTTCGCAGAGCACTTTCATCCAATTACTTCCGAATTTGAGTGCCGTCGGAAATCTGACAGTCGCGAATTGACTGACGTATTGAATTTTTGGTTATGAACCAGTGTGTCCCTCTTGACACTGGCTGCCGGAGCATTCCCTTGTTACACAGCACGAAGTATATTCGCTGTGGGCCTGATGGACCCAGATTTTGTTTGCTGGGCGTGCCATCACGAGTGAGGACCAGTGTACATCCAACCAAGCGCTCCCCTATCACGAGATCAAGGGGCATCCCTCGGTACACATGTACCTGGCCCTGCAGGCCGTCTGAGATTTTGTCGCTGATAACGCTCAATATATAGGCGAAACGATGAAATACATTTTCAAGCATAACTCGTTTTACAATAACCAAACGCTCAATTACTTTTTATCGCAAAACACTTCACTTCATGTACAAACTTCTGCGATATCGTGCGTGCACTTTAAGATTTAGCAATACACTGTAACGTTTGTGCCAAATATTTCTTTCAGTATTCTTTGCATGTTCTAAAATCTGTTCCAGCAGTTCAACTTCGTTCAAACTTTCACATCATGTGGTGTTGAAGTTAGCTTAAGTTTTGCCTGTGAAATTTCGTGCGTTTTTCACTCAATTCGTTTGTTTCATTGCTTTTTATTCGTCTTGTAAAATTTCACTCTGCGCCTGTTTTTAACTTCTTTCATTCGTGGCTTCATTATTAATTCATTTTTCGTCGATCGCTCTATCATTTTACATTTCCTAGATATTTAACTTATGTCTCATTTGGTGGTTGTTTTTATTTGAGCGATCTCGGTCAGTAACTAACTTTAATGCTCCGCAGGCGAGCGGTGCTTCGAAATCTTTCGCAAATGCTGTTTGCTTTGGTTTGTTTTAAATTGATTGCGCACGTGTGAAGCATTACGTGATTACTTTTGGCATTGTTCTGCGTGCTCGCTTCGTGCTCTCTGCGCTAGTTTGTTTGACTTGTAATATTGTTTCTCTTTGGTGCACGATTGAATTTTACATTTCGAGTCTTTCCTCGAGTATTTCTTGAAGTACTTCATTGTTGGGGTCACTGTTGGTTGCTTTGGGTAGCATGCGTAGTTGCACTGTCACTCGTCTTCCTTCTCTTTCACATAATCATTTTAAGAGCGTTGGTGTAACCTCATTGGGGCTTAGTTGGTCGAAAGGCTTTTGCAGTTGATTTCTGTCTTCTATTCTTGTTGCTTTAAATGCCGCATATATGCTTGCTTCAGTTTCTGCGTATTCTTTTAACATTCTTATGTTAGCCATCTGTAACACACAAACATGCAATCAAATGGTTGCATTCTTTATGCACAGTTCACGCGTGGATCTCCACTTGCTTATGTACAACTTTTTACTTTTCGTTTTGGCCACTACTTGGACTTTTTGTCCTTCATAACAAATAAATATTTCACTTTTTAACTCTGGTTCATATTCATTAACTTGAATTAATTCTTTTAACCATTCTATAACTTTTTGTAAGTTTGCAGAGGTTTGTTCTGGTGTTTCATGTTTTTCAATTGCTTGGAACAAATTGTAATGCCCTAGAAATGCATGATACAAGTCTGCCAATTACGTTACTTCATACATTGTTTCTGCAAATGTATTCACACAAATGACAATTGCACAGGTACATTGAGGTTCTTTTGAACAACGTTACATCGCTTCACAGTAATATTTTCACCGATCGCATTCAAAGCTTGCATCGTTTTTGCTTACAAATGTTACTTTTTGCTATAATATTCGTACACACAGTTGTAGCAATTTCTCTCGCTTGGTCACTGCGCTTCACTCCAAGTCAGAGAGAGTGTCTTTCATTATTTTAGCTGTGATGGTTTCATCAGAACTTGACACTGAAGTCGGTTGCATTTCGGTAGTGTTCGATGTTACACTTTTGTCGTTATCGGTGTTAGGGGGCGTAGTACCTCTAACAGTTGCACGATGTCTTGTCTATGGTAGTGGTTGGCATTGCAACGCATTTTCTGGGCTTTTTCACTGTGTTTAAGTTTGCTTTTGTAATCTAGTGCTTTTTTGTGAATCTGGTGTTTTTTTATAATGAAATCTAGTACGTTTCTGTAACAACAGAGTGGCAACACTGGAAGGGATCCGTAGGGATTTTCATGTTTAGAATTTTTATCGTTTTCTTTCTACCTTTGTGATACTTTACGGACATGTTTCGTCAATTTATTTATTAGTGCGCTTGCAAAATGCATTTTCCAGTTTAGAAGGCAATAAATCCTGGTTATTTTTGATGCAAGCACTGCAGTGTGGCCAAGTTTTCTGGTGGTTAGAATTGCATGAGTGAAAACCAAGGCTCAGCCTCAGGGTCGTCGCCAGCGGGGGGCCAGTGGTGCCCGTCCCCCATTTGAAATCGGTGCCCCCCCATTTCACGTTTGGCCCACCGGTTGCTGCATACATTAATACTGTATTTTTAAAATGTGACCCCCCTTCTGGTTTTTGGCCCCTCCTTCTGGTTTTTGGCTCCCCCTACTACTAAATCCTGGCGACGGGCCTGCTCAGCCTACTAGGTGTAGTCTATTTTGATTTGCAAAGACTGCAGTACAAGTACTGTACAGTGAAAAGTACAGTTGTTATGCAATGTGTTTAGCTATATCTACATTACCTCAAAGCCCTTGCTCTGCTGAGGCTAAAAGAACTTTCTCCCGCTTGAATTACAATAAAAACAAGCTGAGGAATCGTCTGACTGTGTGCACTTTGGAAGCAATAATTAGCCTACTACTGTAGTGATAATTTTCCAGGTGACTTTGAAGTCAACCAAAGACTTGTGCATTTACATGGAAAAGCAAGGAAAACATATTTTAAAAAATTTGAAAATTCAGATGCTGTCACTGATGAGAGTTTTTCCTTGTGACTTGCAACCACATGCTTGATTTATTGCCAAAGGTGCTGGCTAATCTTAGAAGACATTGAGACAATTTTTTGAAAAATTTGACAAGTGCTTATGCAGTGGCTTTTGTGTAATGATGCGTATTTTACACAGGTAATTTTGATCTTGCACTCTTAATTGTGCAACATATTACATACATAGCATATCGTGTGTCAAGGCCAGCTGTTTTAGCTAGAGTTGAGTGTGTTTTTTGTTTCAGATTGTGTAGGGAAATGTAGGGATTTTTCAGTTTGACTGTAGGGAAACTTGTTAATATAGAGTGGCAACTCTGTTCAGAACAATATCATAAATTGGAAAGTCGCTGCCTGCTTGCTAGAATGTTATTGACGTGCATGCAGTGAAAATATGTTTCTAGGTCTAGCTACAATCTGCGCTTCGCAGTCTGTTGCGGGCTGCAAGGAAATGATGTAGACGAGACCGCAACCACCGAGACCAACGCCGAGACAGAGTCTTGAGCCCCAAAATTTGTCGATCTCGCCAGGAATTTTCTTGAAATTATCAACAAAGCGTCATTGGTACTTCCCGGCAGTGACGGATTTACGCATAGGCCAAATAGGCCATGGCCTAGGGCCCTGCGCTTTTGGGGGCCCCGCGCAACTCTCTTATGACGACTCAATGTTAACTAAAAATTTGCAAAACTGCGCAGAGACATAACTTCACAATTTACCTTGAAACGGGAGGAAATGCAAATGTCTCCTCTAGATTCTTATCAGTGCATAGGTACATTAACAACACGACAATATTGTGCATCTGGGCGTGAGAGAGATGCAGCCGTCTGTATGAAAGCGGTTACAAAAAAAGAATGAAAAAGAAAAAAGCGGTACTTAATCGATGTTCAATTTTCCACTGACAAGCTTGCAACAACGGAAGACCGCCAGACACTGCAAAACTCCGATGAAAAGCAAGATTGTCAGTATTGGATCCCACGTTTGGTTGTTTTTACTAGATTTCCCGCAAACAGAGATTGCTTGTTGAAACTCTATATATATGTTAGTGAAATCAGCTTGAACAGTTTCTCGTGAGCTTCCCTGGGAGAAACGTGTCTATATTGGGCTTACTTCATATGGTTAACTGATGGTGTTGCGACAATACCTTGCTTCTGTGCAAAATTGCCTTCATGCTGTTTAACATCACCCTATAGCATAGTGCAGGGGGGTCCAACTACTTCTGACCTACGGGCTATTTTACAAAAACGCGACAACGTGCAGGCCACTTTAAATAAAATGATGTAGCCTACAAAACAACAGATTCACAACAGTTGAAACTAAAAAAGGAAAGACAAGTGAGTGGGTCACTGAAACAATAACAAATAACCATTTATTTCAAATCTCTATCAGTGGGATGCCTGTGGCCAATGCTTTTCTGACACTATCGTGCAGTATTTCGACCCCCATTCGATTTCTGATTTTAGATTTGATTGCTTCATCATAGAAAGTGTACTCACGCACATTTTGCTGACTAACTTCCAGAAATTCTTCGCAGTCTCTAACACCGTTATATCTGCACATTTTTATTAAAAGATGTTATGCTTGTTCCAACTAAAATTACCCATTGCAAGGATGGCCAATTAATCTGGCTCGCGGGCCACTTTAAGATGGCCGCGTTTAGTGGATAGACAAGACAGATTTATTTGTTGGTACTGAGTTCATTGCCCAGATGTACTCATCAAGACAACGAACGCCTGGGCACCGAAAAACCACAGAGACTATCTAGTCAGATGCCACAGCGGAAGGTTAGCGACGGGCCGTACCTTCCTATTTGATCGCAAAATAAATAAATAAAACAAAATAGTACACAGAAAATGTAGTATTCATTGTTCTTGTGCAAGTGCACTTTATCCAGCGAAAGCAATTCAGTGAGACAATGTAACCTCACACGCTTTCGACAAATATCAGATATGAAGATTTTTCCTGAATGATTCCGGGGGCCACTGAAAACACTGTGGCGGGCCACATGCGGTCCGCAGGCCTGTAGTTGGACCACACTGGCATAGAAGATGAAAACATTATATTTTGTATTGCTTGGAAAATGACAACTTCAACACGGCATAAATAAGCCACAGTGTCCACTGGATGGATTGTGCTTGTTTGGTTCAGACAATGTGTGGTTACTGTTACTATAAAGAGGAGTTTACGTACAGGTAATCAGATCGACAGCTAGACGATATTTTCGAGTGCGGTAACACGGTCCCGCATGAAAATGTATTCATTAAATTTCCGCGATTGCTAGCGTTTTCAGTAGGTTTGTCCGAAAAACAAACCTACTGAAAACGCTAGAAATCGCGGAAATTTAGCGAAGAGAGCTTCTGAACTACACAAAAGAGCTATAAATTTCAAGAAAAGATTGCAATGCCATTTGTTCTTTAGAAAAATGTAGGAAAGGCTTTAATTTCTACTGCAGATCTAAGGCAATTGTTGTACCGAAGTCGGCACAACAAAAGATAGATTTTTGAGGGGGCACCACACATAAGAGGGACATACTGTACTTTCATGCTTTTCAGCCAAACGGCCAAATAGGTCACACATGCGTGGGGCCCCCAAAACTAAGATGGCCTAGGGCCCTGCGCTCCCTAAATCCGTCCCTGCTTCCCGGCTTTACTTCGTCGAATTTAAACTACTTTTGCCAACTTTCTTGTGTTCTTTCTGGAGAATATGATCAACAGCTAACAGGCTCAACTGGTGGGGCTTTACCAAGCCATGTCGATAAACCATTAAAAGTCTCCGAGACAAGTGTACACATTGTTTTTGGGTCTCAAATGAGATCTTGCAAACCTTGTGCTTTAGACCTAACTATCGCTAATACATGGGTTCGCTTTTAGCAGTTAAGTCAGGGAAGACACTCATAATTCTCAGATTACTTAGCCTCCCCTAAGCTCCTGTTCTGTCCCTAACCATTAAAATACCAAAAAACCACTAATGAGAATTATTTGTATATGTTTTTATTATTTCATGACATGAACAGTACAAGGAACATAACAACTCACCAATAATGAATCAGTTGGTACTGGAGTCAAGTCTCCATTTCCTAACGTGATTCCACAGGAACACAAGGAACTCCTGTAATCAACCACAGTCTTATAGATCCTTCAATCTAGACGAAATACTAAGACTGACTGACTAGTCTCAACACATATTGTTTTTATACAGAGCGCCGGTCGTTTGTTGTCCTGCCTCTTAGAGGCTCCGTTTTTCTTACAGGATATCATGACGTGAGACCTATCTTCGTTGACTGTATACTAGGGTAGAGCTTTAGGTTAAGCTAGTTTGGGGCAATAGAAG
>Ga0210059_1005846_pt1 | contig 19754 bp, 13 predicted proteins | sample Ectturendosymbi2_FD_188042 | JGI IMG/M metagenome (GOLD analysis project Ga0210059, IMG submission 188042) | Ecteinascidia turbinata endosymbiont from Florida, USA - Sample 2 (SPAdes) (version 2) | ecosystem: Host-associated > Tunicates > Ascidians > Unclassified | place: Key West, Florida... | reverse complement strand
AGTCATCACAGGAAACTGCTGAGCGTGACTCGAGTCGAGTCAGAGTCACTAAAAATCGTGACTCGAGTCGAGTCGAGTCGAGTCATTGACTCGAGTCACGACATCACTGCACCACAATGATCTCCACTGTGACGTTTAATGCAACGAGAATAATTCCATCAACTAGTGTTACTCATTGCACGCAGTCAGTAGTGCTTGAAAATGTCAATGGATTTGATGTGTAAGTGTATTAGAATGGCCTCACATAATTTAAGAGATGTATTAAATTGTTAGAACTAACTGAGCAAAAGAAATATAGTCAATAATGGCGTTTAATAAAAATAGAAACAGTTTTTGGCAGTTCTACATGTAAACAAGAGGGGATCAGATTTCAGGTCGTAATCCAGCCAATACTCTAAGGTGAAAGTCTTTTCATACCAGGTGAAACCAAATTGTCATCCCATGCCTGGTGTGGAGAGAAAATAACAACACATAATACAAAAAAGCTGTTTCATTAATGGCGCCTGATAAGTCCGACATTCAATGGGATGCCAACTTGTTTGCAGTGGCAAGTTTACAAAAAATTCTTTTTCCACATAAGTATGTCACAAACTGCCAGCCAAAACTTTGTGGAAGGTTTAGTTAGGACTACGCAATAAATCTTTTTTTTTATGTGAAGAAAAAGGTAAAAATATACACAAAAGTATCAAGCAAGAAAAAAAACGTAAAATTTTACAGACCATGATGGAGTACTGTCATTGTGTATGTGTTCCACCAGGCACATAGCACTCCAAATTGGGTTGGACAGACAGAGGCAAAGACAGATTACAAAATAGTTTAACAGTAAACAGCGACGCAGTAGTGTTAGGTCAATGAAAAATAAACAAAGTGAGGTTAGTCAGGAAGGCTGAAGAGGGGAGCAAAACAACACTACAGGGGGTTTACAGAAAGCATAAAAAACATACTGAAGACAATGAAGCTCACAGAAAACATAGACATTCGAAAGGCGATGGCTATTCATTGAAGAGAGGCAAGTGACGGGCAGGAACACTGGTTTATGCACTGAGGGTGGCTAAAATCAGATCAAACTTGCACACAGGCCAATATGCTTGCGGTGTTCCCTCTGACCACAGCCAGAGAAAGGCGCTGGTGGAGCCACTGTCCCTCCCTAGGGTCGCCTGAACTTGTAGTGAAGTTTTCAAATAACTTAGAAATTTTGTTGCCTTTTTCTAGATGAGCATTTGATTGATGTAAATGACAAACTTATCTTTTTAGACTAATGCTTTTTGGAGGTGTTTACAATAGTTGTTTAAAGCTAAATAGGTCAGAAATCTGGAAACTAGAAAAGATAAAGTTGATAGATCTTGACAGACTTCATATTTCAATTGGGTGTGAGTAATGATGCTTCAAATGGTTTTTAGTAAAAGTAAAAAAAAACTGAATTTTAGTAACTGTATGTGGAAGGGCAGGCAAAATATGTACTGTGTAAGATCTTACTGTCTTATTCTTCCTGCGAAAGGATATCTATCCACAGACAGTGTTCCAATTTCCCCCCATAGTTCAATGTCTTATTTCAAAACAGAGGAATTTAAACAATAGGTAAAGAGATCCTTCACTGATTCAATGTAGCCTATAAATAGAAGACAGTATCATAGCTATGAATTCCAATCGTAGGTGGAAATCATTGTATGAGATTCCACATGGATGTAGTCATCTGACAACTTTCATATCTTCATATCCAGTTCTTTTACCAAGTACATCAATTTCTATAGTTTGTGGATTGTTTTACGTTTTCATTATGTACTTTGAGAATTTTGAATTCTCAGTGTTAGTGTGTTTTCTATTGAGATTACCCAGGAAGTTTAGATGCTGGTTAAATGGGTATTTCTCTTGTTTTTGGTATCATGGGAGTTTCCAGGAGGTTTCAATACCGGTTATATGGGAATCTCTCTGGCATGAAAAATTCTCTGGAAGATTTCGTTCCGGTTAAGTGAGTAATTTTCTTCTTCCCAGGAGGACATAGATCTGGTTTATTGGAAGTAAATTCTCAGGAGGCCTTAGTATCGGTTAAATGAGAATTTGTTGAATGTTTCTCCGGAGGACATAGTGCCGGTTAATTGAGAACTTCCTTTTTCTCATGTAATATTTCACTTCAATTCCTGACCAGAATTGTTAGATTTTATCACACTTGGTGGTTCTTGTGGATAATTTTTTTTGATTATTACTGAGGAACTGATCTTATAGGATGAGGAGGAAATCATATTATAGGAAGTATGATTCTTTTGGCTTCTGTATTAAGGCAATAAGTAAAGGCAAATGAGTAAAGTTACGTAACTTATGAAGAAGTAATAGTGAATAGAATAAGAAGAATCCGCAACATGGTGCACCTTGGTATATTGTTGCAACAGGAAGAAAAAGAGAATAGAGAAGAGATCCAAATGAAACCTCAACTGGAAGTAGGTGACGACAATTGTAGTGAAACGTTTTGAAGTGATAGGGATGATGACTACATCATTATCAGAGTATATGTGTGAAGATGGTCTGCAAAGAAAAAATAGGAGATATGCACTAAATGAGATTAAATCCATAGACCTTCCAAAAGTTAGATTTTCCAAACATTATCAATCATGGGTTTTCTCTGATCTTTGTTGTTCAAATACTATGCCATATTGCTCATTTCTTACAATACTTCAATGTACACAAGTTTTTCCATTCAGTGAGGAAGAAAGTATACAGAAAACAGAAATCATAAAATTTAGACTTGTGAGGCAAGTTGCTTGAGGAAAGTGTGTTGGCAGACTTAGGTTTGCATGTTAACTCCATATATTGCATTGGCAAATTTTGCATGGCAGTTCACAGGATTTTAGCATGTCAAGTTAAACATAGTTTTCTCAAATACAAAAAATGTAAATAGGAATAAAAGCAGACCCACTGTGTACCAATTCATGTGATGAAATGGTTTGTATGAGCAAACTAGAAGATAATTTTGTTTGTTATCTTGGTTTGGATTTGGTTTGTCCAATCAAAGCAAGTCGAATTTGGTGTGTCCAATCCATACATGTGTTTACTCATGTATACACATGCATATGCAATTAATTGTAATTGTTTTCCAATGGGGAAGGCAGTCAAGGCACATTCAAACTTACTGAATTTGAAAGGTGGTGGCATTGTCCTGTTCGTTTATGTTAGTTAACTAAAGAGGGTCTGAGCTTCCCGCTTGTTCTGTGATTTAGGTGGACCTAGGCTAAATTTGGTGTTCAATCAAAACTTGTATTTACACAGCTATGATTTTAAAAATGTGCATCAGTAAGACATGTGGTGTCAAGTTGCGAGTAAACTGCTGATTTTATTCTTCGTTAGAAACTTGACTGTTTAATTTAGTTTATAGGCAATGTTGGAATCAAGAAACAAATGTGCATATCAGCAAATTGGCAAAATGTTGATTCAAAAGCAGATCTTGGCTTAACATAATTTTGATGAAAGGAAAAGAAATCGATGAGGTAAGCATAAAATATTTTTGAGAATACTGGTTGGCATATGACATGTTTGCGTTTAAACCCAAACAGTTACGTTTGCTTTCGTATAGCATGGCAGACAGCAACTACATCCCTGGCATGACAGTACGTTTCCCATCGGTGATCACAGTTCCAAACAAAATTTGTCGATCTTGCCTCCCCACATGATGGCAGGAGTTTAATTAAGTCATCGACATCCTATCTGCGTCCTATAGAGGGAGTGAATTCTATTAATATTATCTGTCAAGCAACTGAATGTGCTGCTGTTTAATTTGCCCGAGGCCTTGGTAACATCGTTCATGATGCTTTTTGTTGCAGTTGGCTTGGCGTCAGCAGTAATAGCTCCATGGACAATACTTTGTGCATTTGCTTCAATAGAACTGATAGTCAGCTGAAATGTGAAGACACCCAATGCTTTTTTCATCATGTTTAAACTTTTTGACTTGTGATTGTAATATGCATTTTAGTCATCCTCCTATACAAGGTGAATGAGGAAAGAACTACAAATGTCACAAGCTTTGAAACCAGCTTCAATGTGCCCTAGCCATAGTTTTATCATGATACACTGTCTTGTGCTCATAGCAAAAATAATTTCAATAAAAAACAAATTAATAAAGTTGAAAATAAAAATCTGGTTCATGTCATTGTTGAGTTTTTGTTGGTTGTTCTTAGGAGTATAATTTTTAAGAAAACAATTAATGGCTCATATTATTTACATGCTTCATTAATGACTTATATGTTTCATTTTTTATGTCGTAGGATTGAGTTGCATGTAAGCAAATGATGCATATCTATACCCATTCACAGCTAAAACAAATGTATTGATTTGTTTTCAGTTACCTTTGAGTTAGTTTTAATGGTTCTAGTTTGTGAAAAGAATCAACCATGCTTTGCATATTGAGAATTTTGTTAGACACATTTTCAGCTTGGATTTTAACCCTTTAACAACAGCGGGTGTCACTTTAGCGGCGCTAAGGTTTTTTATTATAACTCGTCAGCCACTATAGCTAGAGAGTTGTTTAAACACTCTACGGATGCAGAAAGACTTCTTGCATTGATTGAAAAAACAATTTATGGTTTGGGTTAGGGGTTCATCTGGGAGAGGCTTACAAATAGGAGTGGTTCAGGTTTTTTGACCAACTTTGACGAGCCCTGGACGCCAATCCAATGAGCCAAAAATTTGGATCAAATTTGTTTTGGAAACTAGATGATCTCCTGCGTCGATAGAACCCTTGCTTGACCTTCTAGCATATCTGAAATCAAAGTTATGGCCAAAAAAACATTGTACCCCCCAAATGCCTGAAGTGGCCCTGGAACTGAAACGAGTTTGACACCCCTGCCTAAGAGGGTTTGAACACCTCTCTAGTGGCTGGCGAGTTATGGATTGTTATGTAATTGGAACGTTTGGTCAAATAAGTGACCGCCGTGGGCCTTGGAGGGTTTGGAGTTTGGTAAGTGGTCATCTTTTTCGTTTTGCGGAGCATTTTCCGTTGATATAGAGTTTCAGTACAGCCAATCAAATCCGAATTCACCATCATTTGTCAAGTTTGTTTTCTGAGTGTTGATTTGTAGGTTCCCTGCAGAGGCCGGTGGGCCTCCTTCAGCTATGTTTTCCCTCTGTCTCAAACCTCGAGTTATGCCATTGGTTTGTTAACTGCATGAACATCTCAGTAAACAATCGATCTGTTAAATTTTTGCATCAAAGTTATAAAAACTGTTGGAAGTTGTCATTACTTATAAGAGGATGTCATGCAATGAATTCATTGGTCCGGCCCGCTTCAGATTAAATATGCCTGAAGTGGCCCTGGAACTGATACGAGTTTGACACCCCTGGATTACATCAAGTGTTGTCAATATGTGTTCATTATAATGTGATTCTCAGTATGTTGTTAAAGCTGTGCGAATTAATTCTCTCAAATGTTAATTTTTCAAGGTTGCACGATGGCTTGATTTTACGAACTTCATGACAGAGAAAAAAAATTCACAGCAACATGCTGTGCTTTCCACAGAAATGGGTTATACACTGGTATTTCAAATTCTGGGTATTTGCTTTCTGGAACCTGTTGACAAAAATTAAGTGTAGAGTGGCATTGACTAAAGTTGTTTTTGACCTAGATTTTCTAGCCTTCCGGTCAGTTTTATTTCTACAGCGGACAAGTTTGTAACAAACGGTTAACCAACTGAACAGCCATCACTGATCCATTAACATAGAATGGGTTTACAAGGAATGCAAATAAAGCATGGTTTTAATTCTTGGAAATGGTCAAATCTGGCTTGGAACTTCGTCAGTAGTCTAGGAGAAGCGGCATACAGCTCCCAAGCATGTAGCGCCATACAGCTCCTAAACATCCTTTGTGTGGCTTTGTTAATCTGTTAGTAGCAGATTCTATTTGCATTAAAGCAGATGCTGCCTACTTCGCAGGGTTGCGGAGTCGTAAGAAGTCGGGGGTTTCTGGGTGGAGTCGGAGCCGGATTTCTAACAATACTGGGAATGGGAGTCGAAATTTTTTGTCGGACTCCGACTCCCAGTATTTTTTTTGTCCGACTCCCAGACTCCGGTTGGATTATTTTTTACACCACACTCCTAAATTGAGATTTCCTGTTAAAATTGTAAAATTTCTTTGGAAACTTTTGTTGGAACAGAGATTTCGTGCTGCCCACCATGATTTCCATTGACTTTAACAGCCAAATTTCATTTCCTTTATGTTAAGGAGCTGGAGTCGGAAATTTCGGAAAGTCGGAATCGGAAATTTTGGAAAGGTCAGAGCTGGAGTAGAATATTTTACCTCCGACTCCCCAATCCTGCTCAGTACCGCCAAATAAACCCATCTACCTATCTGCCAAACGCAGCTTTCACAAAGATGCCCCCCAGGCAACTTGATTACCCATTCCTGCAAACTGTAGAGAGCTTCTCGAAATTAGTTAGAAAAGCTAGACTTCCCAAACTAAAAGATTCCGCGCTAAAAGTGCACTCGATGTTTGTTTGGAAGCACTCAAGCAAATAAAATCTGAAATCGAATGGTGGACAAAACACTGGACGATAGTCTCCGAATTGCTACCACTAACACTGGTATTGATGAAGGAATGATATGTCAGAGAAGCTTCTACCACAAGCATGCCACTAATAAAGATTTGTGGCAAATTGCTATTTGCTGTTGTGTAATAATTTTAATGACGTCCTCACTTTTCTTCCCTTTTTAGCTTCAAATCTCGTAAATCTGTTGTTTTATACATCACAGAGTTGTAAGTCGCGCCGGGCTTTTCGGGTCAGGCCAGATTCGGGTTTAACTTTGTGAAAATCAAAATGTTTCGAAGCGATTTCGGGCCTGCATACAAAACTTTTTTATAACATTCACAGTAATGTTTTTTCCTTTCTAACATACAGTTGTTGTGCTCAACCGCAGTTGAAGTGATTGTGATTTTACTTCAGCTAATTCTATTTGCAAACACAGATGCATTCTTTTGTTCTTCACTCGGATTAGTCTCACACTCTTTTGAGCAGGTGACCAACGTGGAGAAATTAGCACGAGATGGCCTTGCTTAAAAAATACACGATTCTACAATCCGGATTTTCATGCCAATACAGAGTTGCGAGTAATGAAATCACACTGGTGATTAGCTTTGCGTTTAGCTTATTTCACAGAATAGAAATGTTGAACAATTCGTGCGTATTTTCAAACGTGTCAAAATGATTTAGTTACGACTTGCAAACGGTGAATAACGTTAACCCTTTCGCTCAATCGGACATTTTGCAAGTATATTTAGAAAACGTGCACGCCGCAATTTACGCAAAATGTTTGGCTGCTTTGTTTTGCTTTTACAAAAGTGGATTTTTCTGCTACGCTACTAGAACAGTGGTTGTCAACCTTTTTTGTATTGGTACACACTTTCAATTTTTCTCAAAAACCTGTACACCTTGCCATGCACTAAAACCAAGTCCTGCAAAAGTGCAAATTTTAAGCGATTTTTACGCTGTAAATGCCGTTTTTCTTAGCCCATTTTTTTTGATTCAATTTGAATAAGAAGTGAAGATGTGTTAAATACACGAAGCTAGTTTTCTTGTGAAAATAAATTGCGACATGTTTTCGTTTGTGTGAGTCACTGCTGTGACCATTAACCTACTGCCGAATTTTGGGTTTCAGCTCTCATCATTCCTGAATACCAACATTTCTGCCAAAAGGTGATTTTTGTTTCTGTTCCCATGCCAACAACCAGCCTTTGCGAGCAAGGATTTTCTGCTCTTGTCGAAATTAACGAGATAGTGAGCATTTGTGTTAAATACGTTCCTGTAATCCTGTGGTTCTATCCACAAGGCCGTTGTAAAATGTTGTGCGTCTGATTCAAACATTAAAAAAAAGCAAAAATTGAAAAAAGCAAACTCAATCAGGGATGTTGATTCTCTTCTGAAAGAGGCCCTGGAAACAGGGTTAAAACCTCGTTTTTCGCAACTGACGGATTAAATTCAGTGGCAGCAATCACAGCAAACAAATACATTTTCTTTGTTATTCACACCGGTTGTTGCACAAACTTCGCAAGCTAGAAGACCGACCTTCATTGAATTTATTGGTATGTACCGTTTTCTGTGTTGTTGCTACATGCGTATAGCCCAAGTCTAAGTCGTCATCTCTAAAGGGCTGCACAATCAATAGCAGATAATTCAGATTCATATAAAGCCAAAAATTTCCTTCAAATTAATGGAAATTGGGTGTTCTTGATGAGCAAGAAGACCCGCAAATCTTGCCACAGTTGAAACACCCGATCCTGAACTTTTCCTCTGGATACCCAACGTGCCTCAACATGGTTATGAAACTCATTGCGTCTGCTTCCACGTCCGTGCACACTTCTGAAAACATCCGATACTCTTTTGAATGTGAGTGGATGAAATTCACAATTTCTTGACATTATCCAGAACAATCTACAGACTTGACCGCTGGTTGTTTTCATGATTTAATCTCCTACCCACAGTTCTTCTCGATGAATCATGCAATAAGTTGAAACACAGTCAAGGGAAACGTTTTTCATTTTATGGACGACTGTCAGAGAACCGTGTATGGCTGCTGCTCTAGTGTTGGAACTAACTTACACTTTGTTCAATCAAAACCGTGCTCTTCAATTAACTAATTCAATTTAGCAATGATGGCTTAAGCAGTTGTGCAAACTCCAACTTTCAGACAGTACATCTGGACAATGGCGTTTGTTTCCTTTTTCGGTAAACCTACAATACAGAATCAACTGCACCTCGTCTGAAAAATCTGTTGCTTCATAGGGCTGAAAACCATACGATTGAGCTTTTTTCAGCTTGTCAAGAAGTTGTTTCAACAACTATTCTGAAACATCAAGATATCTACTTTAAGTTCCACTGCCTGATAGTGGAATTCTTTTTACTTTGTAAACAGCTTTTTTTCCTTTATGCAGAATGTCAGTGTTAATTTTAAGACAGGGAAATACTCCAAACTCCAGTTCGGTTAAGGACGTTTTCTTTGGTATGAGCTATTTTCAGGAAAGCAAGTACCAAACCGATATTTTTTACCACTCTATTCTCAAACGACGAAAGTTGCCGCCAATGACTTTGTAGTGATGCTTCAAGGAATGCGTTTGACTTATCTTGATGAGTATTGTATTATTGCTGTTACTTCACACGTCGTTTAGATGTCCTGCAGCCAAATTACTATTACCAAATACGGTTGCACAAAACAGGCAATGCCCTGAAGGATACGGGTTCAACATTAGTAGTATAGAAGTACCAATCTTGGCACAAAATCGATTTCTATTTTTGAGCATTCACAGATGAAACAAAATCCCGAGAAAACTCACAAAATCTGAAAAAATGGTAAAAAATGGTGAAAATTCAACAAAATAAGTCAATTTTCTGAAAACGCTGAAAACACTCAAAAAACTCTAAAATACACTAAAACACATTGTTTTAAATCACACCCAAATCCTATCAACTGAAAATACAATTCCGCGAGGCAGCACCGTGTTTTCCCGCCAATTACTTATTAATAACTGATAAACAACTAAATAACACAGCTAACAAACAACTAATAACACAACTTCACACACACACAATCACAGTCACACGCTCTCACTCAAATTCCTTCACGTAAGCTAAAACCAGTATTTCGGATTTTGTTCCCTCTGCGAAATGTCAAAAATATAAATCGATTTTATGCCAAGATTTGTATGAGTATTCTTGACATCTCAAAGACTTTGATGCATGAATTTCATTACAATTGTATGAAAAAGAAATATTCTGAAAACTGTAAGTTATTAATGACCAATACAGATAGTTTGATGTATGAGATTAAAACAGGAGATTGTTACCTGGACATAAAAGAAGATATTTCAGAAAAATTTGATACATCAATCTTTCAGGAATCTTTTGACATACGAAGATTTAACAAGAAAGTTCCTAGATTGATTAAAGATGAACGTGGAGGGAAAATATGTTCAGGATTTGTGGGTCTCAGAGCAACATTATATTCTTATAAAATGTGTGAAGATGGAATAGAAGAAAAGAGGTGTAAAGGTGTATAGAAAAACTTTGTCTCAAAATCAATACATTTTGATGACTACAAACGATGTTCGTTCGAGGAAAAGAAATGCTAAAAATTGAATGTTATTCGTATTCGAGGACATCAACTTTTTGCAGAAGAAATTAACGAAGTTGCTCTGTCGAGTGCTGACGATAAAAAGCATCATTTGTGAAGATAAAATCACTACGCTTTCCTATGGACATTGTGGTTCTTAAAAACTTAATTCAGAAATAAAACAAAATACGTTTTGTGCTATGCCTGACAATTTAGATATAGATAAGAAATCTTATCCTTATCTGTGGACAACAAAAAAATTAGATACACATTAAGAAACTTTTGTTCAAGTTTGGGAGAGAGCGAAACAAACAAACAGATTGATGCTGCTTTTTCTGTTTAGCAGAGTGTGTGTTGGTTTGAAGTTTAAAAAAGTAAAACCATCAGAAGACGGTGAGATTAAGATAACATTTTTGAAAACTCATGATAATCAAATCAATTATCCTTATTAACCCAACGGTGAAAAAGGTGGAACTTTAGCTCATGCGTTTTATCTTGGAAATATCCATCTGTGGAGATATCCACTTTCACAATAGGAACTGGACTTATTACAAAACATAACCAGGTGATGGAAAATACAACTTATTTAGTGTTGCTATCCACGAACTGAGGCACGCGTTGGGGTTGTAGCACTCTAATGAAAAAGATTCTGTGATGACACCTTTTTACAAAAGAGAGTTTTCAACTGAAAACAAACATGAGATACTCGGTGAAAGCGACAAAACCTTGATTCAACAAATGTATGGCAAAGCAAAGACTGTTGAAGTGAGATCTGTGTTTAACGCCCAAACAGCAAAAGTCACGATTAGAAAGAACATCGGATTTACGAATGAGTTTATGCTACGCTGAAAGATTTCACAATTAACGAAACAGAATTGTTGAATAGCGCGTCCGATGTATTTGACAGTGTGAGACTCAGTCGCATAGTGTGGGCGATTTGACTAGTCATGCAATTTTTGGCTTGTGTCGCGATGACGTCGCCGTGGTCAGTCAAACGTCGTCGTGGTCGGTCAATGTACGATCTGTTTGTAAAAGTATAGTGGACACATTAGTGCTTTAATGTTTCGTGAATTCTCACTGCGTAATTTCCAGTAATATCCCATTCGTGATTCAACGGGTTGTACTAGTTTGCCAACAGTTCGACCAGTCGACATGATAGCCTGCAAACCTACATAACCGCAGTCGGTCGCTGTTTCCTGTGGCACATTCGAACGCCCAACGCTTTTGTTCGTCGTCATTCGAGTTCCGACTCTGCATCAAATCGTTCCGTTACGTGTTTCTGTCTACACGCTCAAGTGTATTGGAGTTTTTTGTTGCATATCTGAATATAATCGAAAGAAGCAATCATTTTAGAGTACTACTGGAGAGTTATTAGCGAACAAAGTGGTGAGAGCCTTTTAATTTGCCTTGCTTTGGCTTGGCAACTTCACGACGACAGGTTGCTTAGTTGGGAGACCGACCTGTGCTCCTGTGATAACTAGGTTGATCCCTCAACCAGTAGGGATCTCTACAGTAACCCGCAACACCGAGACTCTACAAAAGCTTCCAAGCTAATGTGATTCAAACACGATGCCTCATCTACAATTTCAGTTCTTGCGCGCTTGTCACTCAGGCTTTCCGATCGTAACACATGCTTTCGCTACTTTCTTTTGACATGAACTATGCCACGAAGTTCACATGTACTTGAAAAAGGTGCTCTTCATGTAATTCATTGCGGAAACCACACATTTAAGCAGCATTTTAACTAACCATATTTTTTACTCTAGTTCTGGAGGTTTAGTGAATCACTATCAAGGTCTTAGGTATATTGTAACTAAATGTGCCATGGCACAGACACCACCACGCCGAAACAGCCAAAATATACGTAACTAAAGTTGTAGCAAAATGGCAAGTTACCAGGAGTAAGATAACCACCACAGCACTTACTAGGCTGGCTAAACTGCATAAGCGTAAATGGAATTGAACATGTCTATATATAAAAAGAAAAATTGTTCACACAGGAACATTCATCATGAGGATATCAAAACATGGGAAATATACAAAACACACAAACATCAGAAACAATTCAGATTTATGTGCATATGACAGGCAACCTACACAAACAAGAGTGCTTATCTGCTTACATTTACACACCTTGAATGGCTAAACTCTCACAACATCAGTCAGTTTAGACCAAAGGTGGAAAGACTTTTTGAGTACTGCAATGCCTGACATTTGTCTCTATTGCATTCTGTTCAGGACTAACGTGCACAAAACGTAGGAAGCAAATGATGAAAAAACATATAATTTATATAGCTATGGCACATATCTGTCGTAATATCAACAGTAAATTCTCAAAACGCGGAAATGACATTAAAGACATACTGTGGCAAGCAAATATTAAACAAAAAGTGCCCAAAACAGGCACTTATGACATAGCCTGTCTATGGTCATAATATTTTGTCAAAGCTGTAATTCAAACTCTAACATTCTACACTCTTGATTGTGCAGCAGCATATTAATCCTGGTTTGATCAAATGTGTTGTGAACTACAGAAGCTGTCAAGTGTGACGGAGACATATCATGGCATCCAACACCTCTACCATGCCAATTATTTACATCGACCCGCATTGTGGTGAGACTTAGACCGAAGTACCTTTGATAGGAAAAAGTAGACAAGGATAGCAATACAACCTATTTGTTGAACAGCTTCCACGTAATCAGATGAACTTTTCAAACACCTTTGTGGTGAATTTTCTCCAAACAAAACTTTTTTTGGCTTCAGCTTAGCAGCTTTAAGTTTGTTGTTGACTAACCTGCACCGAGTAGGCTACAATTCTCTTTCGTTCATAAGAAAATGGACTGTAGTGCTATATACTATAATTGCAATAATATACTATAATTGCAACTTGAAAGGCAAACTTTACAAGATTCAATTATTCTGCAGTCTGCACACACAACACAGAGATACAGCAGGTCATGTGACTAGACTCACTTTAAGTCTCTCTCTACTCTCGAGGTCGGTTGCTTCACACGAAGCGAAACCAAAACTGAAAATTTCATGCCTTGATTCCAAGAGCAATTTTGCAGTGTTTCGAAAAGTAAATTTGCTGTCATCGAAACGCAAGATATTTCGCTAGAGAACAAATACATTTTAATGGAATACATTTTGCATTACAACGTACAAGCAAACGAGGTTGGTCAGCTTTATCAATTTCGCGCATTTCTACCAAACTTATATATTTTCAAAAAATTTCTTGGGACAGACGCGTTCAATCGCAAAATTTTAAATGCGTGTTTCCCATTCCGCATGCGTGCTTTCCCGATTTGTTTTACTGAAATAAAAAAACAAACACGATGGAAAGGCTTCCTTGCGGGAATAACTTGCATGTTTTTTCATTTTTGCTCTTGTTTATGATTTAAAATTAATTGGAAATTTTGTGTTAACGGAGATTTGTTTATTGAAGGTAAGGCATTCAGTGTATTCCGTGCAGGCCCGTGGCCAGGATTTAGCACGAGGGGGGTCAAAAACCAGGAGGGGCCAAAAACCGAAAGGGGGGACCACATTTCTAAAATGCAGTATTGGATGTACGTAGCAACCGGTGGGCCAAACGTGAAATGGGGGGGCACCGGTTTCAAATGGGGGGGCCGGTAGCCATTGGCTGATTCCGTGCATTCTTGGACACTAAACCCCTGCCACAGTTTGTCGAACGGCAGTTTATTGAATGACAGTTCATCGAAATGACAATTTATCGAATGGCGATTCATCAAACGATACTTTATCAAACCTCACGACAGTTTATCGAACAACCGTTTATCGAACCGACAGTTACGTCCTTTTGTATTTTGTTACTGACATACATAAAACCTTGCAAAGCCACTTTTGCTCGCATTCTCACTTAAAATGAATTCCATTTCTAAGCTACTTTAGAATCACTTGCAATTTCTCGCTTCACTGCTGTTCTGACCTCTGGTTTTCATGGTTCTGACTCCCACTAACTACCAATCGATACCAAAGAAAGATAAAAGCGGACTTTGCACTTGGATAAAATTAAGCTGGCAGTTATGACTACAGCTGTACATTGCAACGTGGTGACCATGCCGTAAAATTGTCTTTCGACAGTTATGTCAGATAAAGTCGTTTCGATAAACTTTCGGTGTGATAAACTGTCGTTCGATAAACTGTTGTTCAATGAACTGTTGTTTAATAACCTCTCACTTCGATAAACTGTAGTCGTTCGATAAATTGTCCTAGTGCCTTACGATAATAGATCGTCCATCGCAATCTTTCTGCATGGCGCATTGTTTCAGAGTGCGTTGGAAATTACTTGAAAACATCAGCGACGACGTGAAATTCGACGTTTTTGCATGGTCCCCTGCAATTTTAAATAAAATATTTGGATTTTAGACTTACCTGAAGTGAATCAATGCATAAATTTTTTCTGCAGTCGAATGCAGTGTTGCGTGAAATATATCCACTGTATGTTTTTGTAACGAATGCATTAGCAACGCCTTTTAATATTGAAAATTTCTTAAGTTTTTGGAAGCCTTGAAAAGTCGATAAGTCGACAATCTAATCTTCTGCCGCATAGCGGGAACCAATGGCTCATAGTTAATGTGCGTTCGTGCCACTCAACGTTTGTTGATTTCCGCAGCGTCAATAACTTGTACTTTTTGTCTTCGCTGTATTGAATGCTTCATAACATAACATAACGTTTTTTTCAAGAAGTTCTTTCAATGAACTTATGTGTCGTATCGAATTACACAAACTTACAGTGACCTCCATAATTGAAAATGTTTTCCAAGTGTGACTGCACTTCCTTGAAATACCGGTTCTTTGCAAAATCTACTATGTTGAAATGCACCTCGTTTTATCCTGTGAAGTAACTTTATACAATAGTGACTAAGTGGTAAAGTTGCTTGAGCACGCGCCACCAAGTCTGGTAAAGTGCGAACTCACCTTGAGTTCGATCTGACCAGGTCGGGTCACACTAAAGACTTGAAAACTCTTGCTTACAACCTATCCAGCATCGTGCTTGGCGTTCATCGAGTGGCTGCAAGGTTTACGCGCGGGGCTGCCAGCAACTCACCACCAGTGTTGCATTCAACATGAAGGTGGGCCACGTGATCCACGGCGAAAGCAGCGGAACTAGGCGCCGCAGACTACTCTTGGCACTCCGAAAAGAGTGCAAAATGCTAGTATAAATAAAACTGAAATTCACATCAAAAGAACAAGCAAAACTGTCAATTCCCCAATCTTCCCTCTCTAATCAATATATTGGCCATTTGGGTTGTGACCTGAAAGTGACATTTTTTTACTAAATAGAATTCTACATTTTCATTTCTGAAACACCTGTGTTTGTTTTTTACCGCTTGTCGAAGCCCATGGCACGTTTCATCTTGATCACAGTCTTGTACATTTTAAACATTTAATGCCACAAAATGTTACTTGCTATATGCTTTTCGCATGCTACCTGAGATACTTACTAATTTCGCAGTTGTCACCATTATAACCAGAAGTGCATTCACAGTGGTATTCATTGACAAGAATACTATCACAAGTTGCTCCGTTTTGACATGGGTTAGGAACACATGCATTTGGCTCTGAAAAATCATCACATGATGGTCAATTTCAATTATATTGAAGCAGCGTAAAAACCACATTCATTTATAAACATAGTTGTGCAATATCCCACTTACTTCTGAACGAGAATTTTGATCTTGCGGAAGCACACTTTTGCGGTTTATCAGATTTACTGTGCCAGGACGCTGGTGCGTTACACTCAGAAAGTTTATAAACTGTTGCCATACCTCCCATGATGTCTGCGAAAGAATGGTCCGCTTGTTAGAAAATTCAGGACTGCGAAGCTCTTGTCAAAATGAAATGGCTCCGGCTCAGGAGTTGTCTGATTTCGTAAGCATGGCTCCGACTCCAGCTCCCGAGCTGTATTTTTTTATAGCATGGCTCCGGTTCCAGCTCCAGACATGTCAAGTGTTGGTCTTGTGCCCCTCTGCTACCGCTCTGGAGCTAAACAGCATATGCTCCAGTAAGATTGTTGTTGTGTTTGATGTTGATCAAAAACAGATGGGCTGTGGCGAAATACTTAACAACTAACTGTACTGAAAAGATATTACCTTCCGTGAATTCTGAAACAAAACATCCAATGCAAGCGATTATTTACACTTGAATCTCAAACTGCCAGAAGCAAAATACATACGCAAGTGTGTTAATTTTGTATGTTGGAATGCTTTTTCTGTTCTGAATATATGGCTGCTGGCGCAGCAAAGTGACCTTCCAATCTAAACTTAGATGAATGAACTGTAAACATTGCAATGCCCAATTGCTTGCTGATTGCGAATGATTAAAAGGTAGCAACCGCTCTGACAGCGATCTACAATATATTTTACCAAAAGCACGTTCGAACTCAGGTGCTAAAATGATAAAACATAGTTCAATGGAAATCTTGTCAAGAATTCCTTAAGAAATAAAAAACAAAACGTCTTTTGCACTTTTTTCGGAGGAGTATAAGAAATAATAAATATGTATAACGCGGATAATAGAAAGATACTCTGTACTTACTGATGGGTGTACATCAACCAAGTTGTTTGATTTAATTACGTAACGTTGTTACACTGGAAACTGTCAAACAATGAAGTATCTCCTTTAAATATTACATCATTTGGTTGTTTAAAAAACTGGTCGCATCAAACCAGTGTATGAAGTAGCGGGATGCTGTAGCCTGTAGACACAGAGTGGCGAATTTCCGTTCTCAGCAATCAGCATGCATTGACAGCAAGTTCTTTTCCGCAAAGTATGATTGTGCGACTGGTTCTCAACCTGCTTAAATCTCGTGACATCATTGCGGTGCTGCGATCTACAGCTTTTGACGCATTTCCTCTCTAACATACACGAATATTTTTGAATATGTGAAAACAGTAAATGTTTAATTTGACAACTCTAAACCATTATCTTCTGGTGGCTTGGCTTTGCCTGCAATACATTTTACTTCAATTTACCATATAAACGAATGACTCATAATACATTTTATACCCAGAGCAAAAGACTTTTACTAACTATTATGCACTGTTCCCTTTACAAAATATGCAGTTTCGCCCTTGGGAGGTCTGCAGCCTAGATGACCCTATGTCCTTCGCAGTCTCCCACTCCCTAATGCATTTCATAAATCGATGTACTTTAACGTCATCGCAGTACTACATTGTAATAGGCATGATGACGTCGTTCTTGCGCATGTGACAAAAGCTTGTGCTTCATCAAAGTAAATGTATTTGCGCCATCAAGTGTATACTCTCTACTTCCGCCATGTGTGTATCCTCATCTTCCTTCATGTATTTGCGTATTCCATGTTACTGCGATGCATGCTTAAATTCAAGTTCCTTGCGTGTGGAATTTTAGACGTTACTTAATACAATACTTCTCCTATAGAGTGGCTTGATGGACAAACTAAGGCAACAGTTTTAAATATTACAGACACAACTAACCGCTTTCAAACACGCGCCACACCCGCACTCAGTCAGACGCCAGGGTTGCCAGATGGAAATAAAAAACTTTCGCTGAACTCACTTTAAAAAATAGCCAAACTCAGCAAAAATTTACCAAACTTCTTAAAATGGTTGCATCTTTACTAAAACATCAATATTTTCAGGGAAATCAATGGTGTAAAATTATTTTATCTTTGGCCTTGAAGCCTATTTTACCAGAAAGCGCATCTGTTTCCAACATTTCGCAAATATTTCTAAATAATCAGTGTCAACATTTTGCAACCATATTTGAAAAGAAGTGTTCAATACCCTGCTTCTACTATCAAATTTTTCACACTTTCATTTGGTGTCATTAATTTTCAAACCATCAGCAAGCTTAAAAATAGTACATCCACATGTGAATATATAGGTAAAGCACATACATGCAAATATTCAGGTCATACATTTCGCCAAACCAAACCATTTGGAGCCAAATGCTTTCAAAAAATGCCAGAAATTCGCCATATCGCCAAACTAAAATATTTGTCGCCAAACACTTTCAACATTCGCCAGATTTCCGGAATCTGGCGATAAATTCGCCAAAATGGCAACCCTGGTCAGACCTAGCGGGCTGACAATTGGCCTGTTAGCAACAGGCGGGGAAATGTGACATACCGACCGTATCTTAAGTAGGCCGTGTGTTCGCATATTATGCTTGATGGATCAAAAACTACTGCACAATATTCTGGTGAAGTGAACCCTCTCACCGTTAGCATACCTTTTCCATACCAGGGCTTCTCAAACTGTTGGTCGCGACCCAGATTGTGGTCGCGAAATGTAATTTTATGCTAACTGCTTTGAGAGCACCGTGACTAGTTTTTGGTTAAAGTTAAAGCTTTATACACAGTTTCAGAAGTACTTTGGACTTTGATTCAGCAAAAACTGGATCCACAAACCATACGCAATTGATATTCTAGGAGGCAACACACCTGTCATGTCCAGGATGAGTTTGTGAAGTAATTAAACGACAAAATTTGCAACTGGAATTTTCAAAACAGGGTTTATGCCATTTTGAGACAAGAAAAAGAAATTAATGCCCAGTTATTTTTTAGTTAGCTATTCACAAAATCTTAGCATTTTGCGCAGCACATTTGTTTGAAACTGCATTTTCACAACTGAGATAATCATCAAGTCGAAAAACGGATCCTTTTTGAAAAATGTTGAGAATGTCCTTCGTCCTGTATTGTCATGTATCAATCTACGAATGGATGATTTTTGTAAAAATCATCAAGTGCTTCCATCCCCTTAGTTTCGCTTGATAACTTCGACAAACTGAACTGTATTTTCTTAATTTTTTTCGCCTTATAATTTCCACCGCGTGGTACTGTGGTTTTATTTCTGTACGTTTACTTTCGAGCATTGCGTGCATTTGTATGAATTAGTTATAGACCGAATGGCCCGCATCTTTTCCGTACACGGTGAATTTGGTAGGAAGGCTGCAGTACTACCTTACAATTTCTCGGTAAGACCCGACCCAGAGTCAAATTCCCGACCTACCAGTATCGAAGTGGACGCATTTACCACCAGGCCGCGGTCTGGTGGTATTAACCAGACATTTGCTTAGTGTACCATCAGCTGCCACGTGGTAAGTTGGTTTAAGGCCACTCAAGCAGAAATATACAAGCATCGACATCAACGGCCCTCTCGCAACTACCCACAGAGGATACAAGTATATTCTGATATTTTTTATATGTACAGCTGCATTTCCCTGCAAAGATACTTCCACTTTATCGGTGACTAACCGCCTTGTCTTGCTTTTGAGCTTACAGATTTTCTTTGTATTCATGTCGATCGTGGAACGGATTTTATGAGCAAAGAGTCGAAGAATCCCTGCACAGCCGTGGCATTACAGGTCATTCCATACCGTACCAACCCAGCAGGAATCTCCCAGTGCGAGGGCTGCAACCAAACTGACTAATGCTGAAATGTCGAAATGTATGTGCGCAGTTGTAGAGGTCGTTTTTCCCAGGGCTGCCAACTCCGTGCAGACTTTCCTGTGTTTAACAACAAATGCCACATCCCATGATAAGTTCTTCCCGTTTCTTCCCTTTTCGATGTTAAGTTGCTACCTCTCCAGTTGAATAATCACATGACCACTCTAGGTATCGTCCGCCTGAAAAAGCTTGACCTAAACAAAAGCGACCCTATGTGT
>Ga0210059_1005845_pt1 | contig 19757 bp, 11 predicted proteins | sample Ectturendosymbi2_FD_188042 | JGI IMG/M metagenome (GOLD analysis project Ga0210059, IMG submission 188042) | Ecteinascidia turbinata endosymbiont from Florida, USA - Sample 2 (SPAdes) (version 2) | ecosystem: Host-associated > Tunicates > Ascidians > Unclassified | place: Key West, Florida... | reverse complement strand
ATGCAAATAACAAAGTATGAATTTGCATGCAAATTTCAAGGAACATTGTAAATGGGCCAAAAAGTAATAATTAGGTTTCGGTAGGAATCTGGGTTATCGTCTGGGTACAAAAACCATCTCACCACTTTTTGCAGACCTTTCGTCCACTAGGCTATACATGTTTAAGATTGTGTTCGGTGATAGTTCACTTTATCCGAAAAATTACATTTAATTTGTCTGCTAAGGCTGATCAGCCCAAGCGCTGACCACATTGGCTGCATTAGGCCTACCGATTTCTGCAGCTTGTTAGAACTGTTGCACGAGCTTAAAAACAGCAGTTGCTAACATAGAAGCATTCAGGTATTTATTGTGTTTCAGCAGGAAAAAAGGAAAACTAAACGTTTGCTGGAGTTCTATAAATAACAACAAAATCGAAAGTTTTCTTGCGTACTTTATGCGCATTCTCAATTCTTGTGTAGTTTATCAAGATTCGATTTTTCACACCGGGGTGTGCGTCAGCCAGTCCACCCGCATTTACCCTACCCTCGACTGCTCGTATTCGACAAGACATGAGCGCAACCTCATTTTTCCGTTGTAAATTGCCCTGACGAATTGATGAGTGTATTGTACTCCCCTGTTTTAACGCGCAGTCTGATATTTTTGCAGTTACGAACTGCTGTATCGTAGCGTTGAGCGTTGGGTGTATTTTCCTCCGATAGCCTAACTTGGAGCGCTAATAGTTTATATACAGTGCAATGACACATAAAATAAGGAGAGTGGATGTATAGAAAAATGTGCATATTATGTCAACAAACTTCGCCAAAACGTTGGTTTGGAAACAGGACTGTGACGTCAAATGGTGACGGAACAATCAGCGCACACCAAATACAAATGACTACCCTATGCCACTGAATGAAACCCCCCCATAAAATTTTTCTGCTATAACAGCTTAGTAATAAAAAATAAACAAACGAAAAATTGTGACAACAGGTCATCACACAAAAACAACAGTGCAACCTTGTATTGTAATCGTGCACAATAACTTGCTAAAGTCGGGCCTGACCACCTGGAAAAATCCACTCTTGCCCCCCTTGAAAAAAATCCTTCCAATACCCACGCTTGTTTGTGTGTACATCAGGTTTTCTCAAACTTTTTGCGCATGTCCCACTATCTATTAAATATATCATTTCGCGACACCTTGTCTATGCTAGTGTAATAATACAATTGCACAAATAAGGCAATGGTTTTCAGTTTTCAATGGACCAAATCATTTTGGAGTCGATGCTCGAACCAAAAACTTTAGATGCCTGGAGTCAGAGCCTTAGCTTTGAAATTTCAGTTCCGGCTCCACAACCTGCTTTAGGCTATTGTAGCCAACGATACAAAAATGCATTTGCTACGAGAAACCTATTTTTCGTATTTTAGCATTAGCTATGACCTTCAAAATTTTGGCCAAGTTTAAGCCTCAGCTAATTTCGGATTCAATGGACAAAATCTCTAAACTATTTAGGCGATATTGCTGGATTAAAAATCAAATATGTTTTAATTACTTTCAGCTTAGAAAGCTCCGTTCTCGGGATACCACGGTAACCGGGACGGTCAATTGAAATCCTGAGAGCAGTAGGCCTAAACATATTACGAATGAAAAGGCATAACGCTACCGAACAGCAGCACACATTTGCAATTACAAGCTAAAACCAACTTTCAGAACATAAGTGGCAGTAACTGTTGAAACAACAATAACCTAATTAGTACTTGCAAATGAAACAAAAAACAGCTTCAAAACCTAAACTTTCTCTGCCTTGACTAGCTGATATTGAAAAGACTGGGACACATATGGAAATAAATGACCACTGTTACGATTTCAGAAAAAATTATGGTGAATGAGGATGTTAAAACACCGCGCAGTTCGCTTTGATTTTCGTTGGCAACGGGCCCCACGCTTAAAAAACTGCGGGTCCCCCATAAGCTTGCGTAGGTCAATAGGCGTAGCACGGGACCCCATCGGCGCTGGGCCCGATTAGAAGCAATCGGTCCAATTGGCTAAAGGCTGGCCCTGGCCGTAGGTGTCGACTTTCCCCTAATAAGACATAAGAACTTCTTTTTTTTCTCACATAAAAAATACATACGATGTTTTTCTCACCTTTCCAGTTGATTTGTAGTTTCTTCCATCATAAATACAAGAGAACTTCACTGCATAGAACTTACGCAGAGGATTAAATACTTCGTCTAGCAATGGTTTTCAACCTGAAGTTGCGACCCTCTGAGGATCGTGAACCGTTTTCAGGAGAGGTTGCGAGTAGATATTTTATGTACACAGCTGCATTACATTTGCTTTTCTGGAGTCTTACATGCGGTTCGTTGGTTGTAGCGGGTTGCTATAATGGGTCGCGGTACAAAAAACGTTGAAAATCACTGATCGAGTACATCCGCCATCTACTTTTCTGTCCAAATAAACTTTTCGTTTTCAAAAGACTGTTGTAACATGCAAAAGTATCCCTTAGTGCAAACTTATCGATTGCAATAGTCAAGCCTATGCTTTGTCCCTCCTCTCTGTAAAAGCAATGTGTACATCTTACCTCACACATACCCCAACAACACTTACTTGCATAACTTACATAGGAACATACATTTTAGATGCCCTATAGCACACCTATAAAGAGTATGCATATCGCAGGTATTTTATACTGGAGGTTTTGTAGACACTGCAAGGCCACCAACAGCGTACAGTGGCACAGTTTTTGCGTGTCATACAAACACAGCAATGGCAATGGTTTATTGTTTCATATGACTCAGCCAACAAGCAGAAGCACCATGAAAGCCATCGCATGCAGTAAACCAACCATTAGCGAACATTAGAGCAAATGGAAACACAATGGCACAATAGCTGATCAGCGTAAACAAAGAGGGGCGCTGTGTCACATAGGATTGGCGAAAGACCGTGACGGTCGTCTGGTCAACCAACCCCGTTTGTCACTTTTTGACAAGTGTTGAGAAAAAACAGTTGGAGATGAAATAAGCATAATGAAAAGAAAAACAAGAACAAAAAACGAGTGAACGCAGAACATGGTGAAGAAAATGTACAGGTGAAAGCGCATGCCTATGTACATAGATGACTGGATCGAATCTAAGTGAAGGAATTTGGTGTGGTTACAATATTTTTAGCAATGCAAAGAAATTAAAAAATAGTACTGTATTTCACAATACTGCTGTGACATAATAATGGACGGCAAAATGGCCTTATATCGCAAATGCTGTTTTCCGAATTTTACAAAATCATGGTGAATAAAGTCACTTTCGTAGCTTTTAGGGGGGCGATCGCCCCAATCGCCCCCCTCTGGATCCGCCCCTGCTTTGGGTTTCTGCTCAGCGCTGCCCTCCAGTTTACACCGATAAGCAAGCCTACATTAATCCGCAACGATGTGCATCACAACAAAGATGCTCCTTCACTACTCTCACTGCGCAACGGCACGCTTCAGCGCAAAGATGCTCTTCACCACTCTCACCGCTATTCACGACGTGTATCGCGTCGCACCGCTGCGTACCACCACTTCCACCAATCACACGGCGCCCTGATGAGAGTGCCGTACGGCTAGCAGTGATGATCGGATAGTGGTTTTTTACTATCCGAACCTATCCTGTTTTTGAAAAATGATATCCGTATCCGATCCGAATCCTGTTTTGGTTGAAATCATACTATCCGTATCCGAAAACTATCCGAAAGTGTATTATGATACACAACATACATTTTTGTGCTTTTTCTATTTTGCCTCATGAGGCAAAATAACTTTGGAGTTCAGCTGAAGACGATTCGTTGAAGTAGTCACATGACAAGTTTAGAACGCATGTTCTGCTTAGTTGAACATGATCAATCCCATGCATGGATGATGGTTGCCATGGTTTCAGGGCTGGCAAACAGTTAGCAGCTTCTTGTTTGCATTAAGTGAACTGTAGGCTAAACCCTAACTTTAAACACAACCCCTCAACTTAAACGTTGACCCTACACCTTGACCATAAGCCCTGGTCTTAAACCCTAACCATAAACTCTTAAATTCCAACCGATTGTCTTTGCATATTGGACTTGTCACATGACCAGGGTGGTAGTGGGGTGGGAACGCGTGGGAACGATATTCCCATAAAATTTTTTGGTGTGGGAAAGCGTTCCCATACCGTTTTGCACTAGTAACGGTACTTGAAGATGTGAGATCTAAACGATCACATTAAAACATGGCTGCGATCTCACAATGTGCTAGCAACATGCAGATCTGCTAGTCAAAAGTCTACAGTGAAACAAAAAGATCCAGTGTAGAAGCTATTGCAGGCAAATGCTCACTTTATTCGAACTATTTTGGTGTAGCCATCCTCTTTAGTTGTACTTTTACCACTACATTCTTGCACATGACCACTTCAACCAATTGTGTTCAAATGAAAGCAAAATAACCCCACCACAGGTTTTGCTTCATGAAGCAGAATAGACACTAGGTCTACCTGAATGCATTGCGCCACTTTGGGCCCAGTCATGATCATAAACAGAAAGTTTGACATATTTTGCAAGCTTAACGTATCGCGTAATCTAAGTAGTACTTTTGCGGGTCAATTGCATTAAAAAGCAAACTGAAGTTTTTCCACACAGTCCCGTGGTCCCGTAGCCACGGGACGTCTTTGATGAGCTTATCCCCTCCGAAACAAAGCTCCAATTCCACCTGAATTTAAGTACGAAGCACTATAAAAGTGATGTTTTTTCAAATTTCAGAATGTCAAGCCCCATTGCACAAATGTAAAGCCCCCCTAGCCTATAGAAGACTTTCTGGTGATGGTTCTGTTGCCACACCAAGCTTTTCATTTAGCCATTTCTTTGGTAACAATGGTTAGATTTTAACACCATCAATGAGTTCACATTCATAATTTCATTTATTAATACTACCCATTGTTGCACTTTAACCAAACCTAACTACATAGCAATGCTAGTCTATAAACCAAAACAAAACAGCATTCAAAACAACACACTGGCTTAAAATATGCCATTTATATTGAAATGACTGACCAAAAATTCAGTCTAACAAGTCAGCGTCACAAAAGAACAATTTTGCATATCATGATGTTTAAGAAAGAAAGCACTACAGTATCTGGCTTTGTATCATCCAACAACCAGTCAATGCACTTGCAGGCTCACGTAGAATAGGCCTGAAGACTGTAAGGCCTGGTGTAGACTACAGTTCACATTGAAAGAGCTAGAGTGCTCTAGCTAGTCTAGACTAGAGATCACAGCAGGCCTGCACTAGCTAGAGTTAGTTCAGGTACGCAGCAAACAACGTCGTTAATGTTTACAGTAGGCTACTGAAAGAGCCGTATCTTGCCACATCAGGAACAGATTCATGCTGACAAACTTGGGTTGCCTGTGAAAGGCGGAGCTCCGTAAATAGCGGAGCTTGGTTGCGGAGGTTTGATGACATAACCGGAGTGGAAAAAGGTTGCGTTGCAAAAGGAATAAATATAAAAAAGCAAAGGAAAAATATTTTATTATTACAAATAAATATGCGCTCCCCCCGAACATCCAATACATAGATGTTTGCGATGTTTTCTGTGTTGCATCCACAGTTGATAGTACGTTTTCAAAAATTGAGTAGTTCATGCGTTTCAGCATGTTGCGCATCACGTTTATCTAAATTTTGTAAATAATTGCTGGTTTTTCTTTAAAAAAAAAACTTTTCTTAACCGAGCCTTGTGTACGACTTTTTTCGGAAACATGTTCAAGGTTTGAACAACTTCTGAGTTCCGAAATCTTCAGACCTTTTACGGCTAAGTCTTGCAGAAAAGACCTTCTTGGCTTTGGTGGCGCGGGCGTCAGCTCTTGACCGGCCTGGACAAATGTTTTTTTGACATGGTCGAAACTCTTAAGAGTTAAACCTTTTCATGGAAAAATTTAGAAATTTTAAAATACTTTTTACTTTGATTTTTAAACACATTCTGCAACTTAGAAAATATTCAGTCATTTTTGGGACTTACAAAAGTTTTAAACATTTTTGGACTTATAATTTTTCAGACAACTGCAGGGCTTAGACAAATTTTCAGTCACGTACGTGACTTAAACATTTTAAAAGACGGGCAATATTAAGTTTGCCGGCTGTCTTGTGTTGTCTGATCTTGTCTAAAAATCAGTTGGTCGTCTTGTTGTCTGAGTTGCCTGGCGCTGATCTTGTTGAATTGTTATTTCGGTGCCTGGTTGAGTGAGTCTGTTTTTTGTCCAGTTCAGTCTGGCATGATCTTGTCTGCTTATTACTATTATATATCGATGTTATACCTTTTTCCCGTAGGATGACAGATAATTGCCGCTATATGCAACGGCTTTAACTGTGTTTGGCTATACCAAGAACACCGTGGACTGTAAGAGTTTAATTTCAACCGTTTTCATTTCACTTTGTGTCTTGCTAATTTGTTGACTTTACGTATTATATTCAATAAATGTATTTGCAATGATTAACAATTGGTGGTTTCGTACAGAAAATCAAATTGTCAGGTGATTTGAAACATGGATCCATCTCCTGTGAGGGTTTGTACCATAATGATCTTAAGAGTTAGCTGGCTATTAGATGGATGCATTTTTGAATATTTGTGGTGCGTTCACTATGATAGTCATAACTTTGTGGTACTGTGTCATGGCGACCTGATTCACAGATTACCTGCCATCTGGTGATTGAATGTTTGTACACAAAAGAGCCATGGCATGACGATACTCGCCATAGCGACCTGACACTCCGTTTACTGGCTCTATTTGTGATAAATGATTGATTGTGTGAATGGCATGAATGAAAGAGATTAACGGTCTACAAGGTCAAAGCCACGATTAAATAAACAAACAAACCCTTACAATATGTATGTATAAATAAGAATGACTCATATGCCTAACCTTATGAATGTATGAGTACTGCTGACTTCCTTTGGATCAAAGTAAAAAAATTACCATTTGCATCCAGTACTCATTCAGTACATTCTCGCCTAGATGGCATTGTACAGCAAACATGTACTATACGCCAAGTTTAGTAAAAGAACATAATTTTCATATCTAAAACTGGATTAGTGACTGAAAACCCGATTTTTTACGTAAAAGTTACCCATCCAGGGATTTACAAAAAACTTCCAGCTTCGTGTATGCAGCTAGCACAATCAACGCCAAATCGTGACCCACTGGCGACGCACTTGATACAAAATAAGGCAAAGACCAGAAATTTAACAACTCTCGTAAGTGATGGAGACAACCATTTTCGCTTACGACGTAGGTCCAGCGTGATGTGGTTATAGACTTTGTCCCGATGGACAGGTGAATTTATTTTATTTATCTGTCCATTTTGAACAACCTACATAATGACCTTGCGTATACCTGAACATGCCATTCTCATGCCACGTTTTAATGGGTTGCATAGTAAAACCAAGGCTCATCAGAACCTTAGCTATGAAGAAAAAGATTAGCCACCTTTATCACCAAAACGCCCATCCGTGTTATAGCAGCAGATATTGGCCTTTCTGTCCTCTGATTCCCAAAGAGTGCTTTAAGCATATAAGTGGATCTGCATTTATGTCATGCTTCTATGAACTGTTAAGAAATGAACAAAAATCTATTTGAATGCAATTAACCAAAGTTTTCTCTTATGATGGATCTAGAGAACACGGACTCAAGAAAATGTCGGAGCAGTAGCCGTCAGTGAAAAAATGTTGTTTCAGCGAGTTTTACGTTGTGTATCGCCCACGCCCTGAATCTGTGTCGAGTGCACTCCAGCGAAAGTTTTGCATTTAGGGACATGGTTAGCACTGATGTAGTTGAGGCCGTTAACTCCGAGACTAAAACCTGGATCTAACTTGAAAAGCGAAAACCGAGGCTTTGCCAGAAAATCCGAGACCGAGGCAAGAGACCTAAAATTTCATCAACCGATCAACTTAGCAAAGTTGCAGCAAGCTATGTCGCCCTTGCCAGGACTTTCCCTGACTTATCAGAACTTCAGCCAACGCACTGCATATGAATTAATATATCGGTCATACATGACCATCTTATCAAATAGGCGCGGTTGGGTACTTTCTTCGGTTACTATGAAAGTCATAGCCCGGTGGAATGTTGCGTGGGCTAAAAATGCATCTAAATTTATTGAACGTTTAAGTTTTTATTTCTACGCGTGCACATTTCAAGCAACAATTAAGCATAGACATGGACCAGGAGTATATCTCCAGCCAATTTTTTAGGTCGTTGCAGTAGGAGCTCCATAGAAGTTCTCGTAGAGCACAAGCTACTAGTGATCTCGCCTTGCTCAAAGTTTTACAACATGTAAGTTGTGCAAGTCTGCTCCATTATAACTTTTGACTATGATGAATCTACTGTAGATCTTGGTTTGCCTTGAGTTAACTGCAACGCTACATGATATCTTCTATGGCTGTCAAATATGCCGCATGCCCTGCTACGTGATATCACGTAAGGTAGATAACGCCTAGCCGTATGGGGCCAAAGCCAGACCTTTCCCATTGATAGCTACGTAATATTACGTAGGTAGTCTTTTTACTATTATGCAACATTTTTAAATTAATTTTTTAGTTGATATCAGCCAATAACGCCCAATCCTGCCCAAAACGGCACGAAATTGTCTATTCAATAGAAAACTCAATACGTTTTGCATTTGTTTGCTAAGATTGTCTTTTGGTCTGTTTTGTTAGGTGGCGTAAAACAAGTTAAAACCCCCAAAATGCTTGGAAACGAATTCTAAATTCTATTCTGGCAAAAAATACCCAAAGCGGCGGGAAATGTGTTCAGTGAAAAACAGTGTTTTCTGCAATTAGTTTGTTTAGGTTGCATTTCAGCTTGTTTTATTACGGGGCGAGAAAACACGCCAAACCGCTTAGCATCGAACGTGCTTTTTTGAAAAATATTTTACAGCCATAGTGTTAATGACATTACGCGATCACTAAATATTACGTCCTCTGTTTTAACTTCGAATTGTGGTTCATCCAATTCTAGTATGTATTTTGTTCCAATCTGTGAATCGATTATAACAGAAAGTTCTGATTTGTGGTAAAATTTTGCGAGGCATTCGGCCTTGCATTGATCGCGTTATGAAGTTTCATCGAACAGAGTGAAACCTGGAAGTCGTGGTAAGCAGTAAAAGAAATAACACGCAACGACAAATCATTGAAATTTAATGATAAGGAATATTTTGAAAAACAACCCTTTTTATACTCAGTGACTTACTTGCTGCAGTAAGAGTTTTGTGATGCATACACAAACGGAATGGTAAAGTGTGCCTTTCCCATTCTGGAGCATAAGCCGTCAGCTTTCGTGAATATCTCTACAACAAAATTTCAAATTTCATAACCGTAGCACCCGCAGCACCTTATACTGTATATGCCATTTTATCACTTTTTTGGCACTACACCTGTGGACTTCACTCGCTGAGAAATCGGGGCGCAGCCGCATAGTTAAAGCCTTGCACTGCCAATCTTAGCCTAGCACCATTTTTTCAGCGGACTTAACGATTTTGAGGAGATTAGGCTGTGGTTTATTGGCACAATACGTTTCGGTAACAATAAACTTGGTTAAGTCACTTAAACTCTCAGGCGCAATTTTCCCGTAACAAGTGTTGCAGTGAGCTCCGCAACTTGACAAAGATATGGTTGCAAATAAAACACACCATGATACGTCGCAGAGACGCAGTGAAGTCGAGGTCTTAGCAAATAAGTGTCAGGCATCTTCCATATTCCAACCTCAAAAGGTACCTTAATGTTTGCTTCTTGAGTAAGCACCGCCTGGTTGGTGCATGCCAGGTAATACAAAGCCAAGGGAGCACTGCCGATACTGTTGTTGTTAAACTGTTTGTTTTGCCAAACTACATTCCTGTTTTCACAACTTTTAAACACCGACGCCTTTGAAAGCAAATCAACCGCAAAGCATCTTTTGATTACGCACGCAAAACGTACAAGCTTTGTGACCACTGAATGAGTTATTAATCACAAGCATCCGTTACGTCTTGTTTAAACTGCGTTACTTTCAAAACGTAAGACCCGCCGAAATCGCCTGACAATTTCATAAGAAATTGGTGGCTGGGACATGAACATCTATAGTACATGAAACAGGTTTGTTTTCACTTGTAGAACTCTTGTCTGGGAAGATTCAAATTATGCTATCTACTATCGATCGCAAGTTTCTTATTTCAGCTTCAAAGAAGGAAGGGTGTGCAAGTTATTGATCGAGAGAAGCAGGTAGGTTAGACCATTTTTAGTAATAGCAATGGACAGAGCTGTCGCGAAGATAAGTTTACACACAGGGCTAAATCTAGTCTGCTTATATTATTCTGTGGTGGCGGAACCATAAAATTACACAAGATTCAGCAATAGGTCGTGTGTTTAAAGCAAGGTTAAAATAAGAGAATAATGCTACCTGGCCACAAAATATGTTGGCATCAAAGTAAGAAAGACGTTCGTCGGTTTTTAAGTGGAGAACTTGAACTACGGACAGAGAAAGAAGCTCATGGTTGTTGGTCTATTGTTTCTACTTTATTCCTTGTACAGGTTTGGCCCCAACCAGACTCTTTTAATAATAAAAGCCACTCACTGGCAATTCTGTCCCAATCATCAAAAATAAATGATCATCTGCGCATTCAGAAACCATCAATAACGTAGATCATAGCATATAACAGGCTTTTTGAGTATGGAGGCTAATATTTTCCCAAATGGTGAAGCATTGAATGCAACCTCATGAGTCATACAGTGCTTGTAATTTCCAGGAGTTTATTTGACATTTTGCTAAAATCTTCTTAAATTATTGTATTGCTAGAAAGTAAAGTGATTTACGTTTTTCCATTGCACATGAAAGCACATAAAAATTTTTAAATCGTAGGCTAATGCTTAATTGGCTCGACAATGCGATGAAGAAATTTTAGTGGAGTAGAAACATGTATGCACAGTTGGTGGGGACAAAATCGATGAGTAGTGTTTTGAAGTCGTTAAGTATGTAGTAAAGTTTGAAGTACGAATCACTTCAATTTCAAACTAGTCTTTTTATGGATGTCAGGCTAAGGTTCAAAACTCTGGTACCAGCAACAGTTGTTTAGTTTCCGAGGTTGCAGTGAATGTACTGTTCTTTCAAGTTTAGAAAAGTGGGTGAAAAATACAGCCGGTGGTTGGTGCTTAGCGTTATTTTCCTTTCTTTGCATAACTGGGCAAACTGCTTATTCCATACAAAGTTGCTTTGGCATCGTTATTAACTAAAAGAGACGCGCAGAAAGCCCGAAAATCTTGACACCTTTGGAAAAGAGTGGAAAGAGTTGTGGAAATTTTGAAAATGATGAAGGTGTTGTCGATTTAAACGGTATCGTGGCTCGATAAAAGTGGATGGCCGCTTTTGCTGTGCTGCTCACTTTATTTTAGAGAAACGTCTTCCGGTAGGCCGATAAAATTTTGCACCAAAGGCCTTGCATTGTCCCGAGTACAACTTTACCCCGGAACGGCTTGTGCTTAAAGCGTGCGTAATACTATATGCATTCAGCTTGATGCAAAATTTGGCAAAACAAGCCACTGCAAAAATGTTCGAAGGAAAAATTCGTTTCATTATTTCGTTTTGTTCAAGCAAACATAAACCACCACAACTGCAGATAAGGCCTAGTACCGTCGCCTCCCCTGTGGCTACACCTACGAATGCTGTGACCAAATATTACTGTACAGTGGAATACTCCTAAAATCGTAAGATGCTATAACCTGTGATTGTTGCAGCGTACAAACAAATGTCGTCGTAACTCTCAGAAAAACACATGTGCAGAAAAAAATTCTGCGCCTGCTGCTCTGCATTTGAACGGATGTTTCTTGAAAAATCTGTTTTGTTCAGTCAGAAGGCATTCTATAACTCAAGTTGCAGAAGGGAGTAAGAATATAAAACGGGTAAGTTCAAAAGGTAGGAATCATTGCGTTGTGTGTCAATAAAGTTTTGTTTCAAAAAACGTTAGAAAACTGTTCTTTCATGAATTATCGTAACTTTTGGAAACAAATTAAATGGTACATGAGTTTTTTCAAAAATGTCCCCTAAGTCAATATCAGAAGGTTCGGATGTTTTAATACCTGATGAGTTACTTGCGCGAGGCCCATTTTGAAACATGGTCTTCAGATACGTTTCTCTGCTAAGGTTTTTGTAGATATTGAGTATATACAGTGTTTTGCAACATAGTGATATTTTTGTGTTTGTACAGTTTTTAGACCGGTGGTTGCACTGCGGGTAATCAGGATCTCTGAATAGACCCTGGGTGAAGTACTGTACATAAAATTTATATAAAATGTGTGTTTCGCTGTGATCACACGATCTTTTGTTAAAAGAAGGGAATGTTGTTGCAGAAAAGTCAAAAGTAGTTTGGTGGGACTCTGCGGAGGCCACGTGTTCCAGAAAAACGTAATATCATGTGGGGACCCATCAGACCCCTGGAAACCTCACGCGTCATGCGCAATATCAGTGGCACCTGAGCAGGGTTCATTTTGCAAGTCTTGAGAGCAGGGTTGCGGAGTCGGTGTCGGAGTCGCAAGGAGTCGGAGGTTTTTGGGTGGAGTCGGAGTCGGATTCCTAAGAACACTAGGAGTTGGAGTCGGACTCCGACTCCGGAAGTCCAGTTGAATCATTTTTTATATCGCACTCCTATGTTAGGAATCCTAACTCTTGCCTGTAGCCATGATTGCTAGTTGCTACAAAATTGTTGACAGCCAAACTTCATTCACATTATGTTAAGAAGTGCGAGTCGAGAGCCGGAGTTGGTGGGGAGTCGGAAATTTTGCAAAGGTCGGAGTCGGTGTCGGAAAGTTTGAACAGGTCGGATTTGGACATTTTACCTGCGACTCCGCAACCCTGCTTGAGAAGGGGTTGACAGTTCTCCAGAATTGCACTTTGCTTGAAAAGAACACATCCAATTCTCCACTCTGTCATGTGATACAATCAGAGGCTTAATGAGGGGAAACAAGGAGGGCACAATTCCCCGGGCGCCGGATCACTATGGGGACGCCGAATCGCTGCGAGGGCGCCGAAAAGTCACAACAATGTTGCAAGTACTATCTTCAATACAGTATATTTACTTCCGAAAGACCCCGGGCGCCATCTAACCTCGGTACGCCCCTGGATACAATGTAATTGTGCAGTGTTAGACCCAGAGTCATCAGGATTAAAGGGCCGGGTACTGGGCCCCCACTTCTCAAACTTTCTCCCTGAAATTTTTTCTGCTCATGATCCTGATGAGAAGGTGATAGTCTAATGCTGCCATCAGCAAATCTTATCAACATGGAAAACAAACTAATAAACAGATTTCGTATAAATATATATAAGCTGTATGAAATAGTCATCTGGGAAATCTGCACCAACCAACAACCTAATCTACATTCTTTCACTCATGCTTTCAAAGTTAACGTAAAAATCTGCACCCACCAATTTTGGGGACGCAAAATAACTTGACTTGACAAATCAGATATAAGGTTTTTGAAAACTTTACACGCAAATAAAAGTAGGCCTGGAGCGAATCTATTTCTACTGTATTTTTATGGGAAATACCGTGTTTCATGCTGTCAGTTATTTACTAGAATGTCTGCCTGAGTTATCAAATAAAAAAGAATCGGCTTAGCACAACACGTGTGCGTTGTTACATTATGATTGTTTTAACGTACTGATCAATATTGACCTTGTTGTATTCATTCTGACACGAGGGCACACTTGTGTCTAGAACGCTAGGTCTAGTCTAGGATAGTGTTACCATATCTGAAGAGACAAAATTCCCGACAGTTTCTACGGCTACTTTTCACGACAAGAAACAAGCGCTATACGGCATTTTTCGTTCTTGCAACTACCAATCTACTGCAAAATAACATTGCTGTCACAGAAGAAAAATATCACAGAAATGTTACACAATAAATTACAAGCTATAAAGTACAAAGAAGGATATGTTTTTCTCTCCCAATCCTGATTATTCATAGTTTCAGAGGATCTGATGATTAGACTCTCTGAAACTGTCAAAATTCCGGAGATTAGAGCATTTCTCAAAACTATTTCCGTACAAAAATTTTAACTCCAAAATTCCGGATATGTCCGCTAAATTCCGGATGTATGACAACCCTACTCTGAATTAGGAGCTAGGCTAATGTTTTGAGAGCACACTGAGTACTCTTAGACTGAAGGTATGGGCTTCACACACAGGCCCGTAGCCATGGGGCAATACCCCCCAAATTTTTTTGTGCAGCCCAAATTTTTGTTCTGCCCAGAAATTTTTTTTTTAAAACATACAATATAAATAAAATCTCGCCCTCCTGAAAATGCATTTTGCCCCAAGCCTCAAAACCTGGCTACCTGCCTGTTCATGCACAGTTTCAAAAGTACTTTGGAATTTGTTTCAGAAAAAAATTGGATCCGCAAACTATACACGATTGAAATTTCAGGAGGCCGCACACATGGTATGCCCAAGATGAGTTTGCGGAGTTGACGACAAACGTTTGCAACTGGAATTTTCAAAACACAGAGTTTGTGATTTTGCAATAAGAACAAGACATGAATAGCCTGTAATTTATGATCTAGCCATTCACAAACTCTTAGCCTTTTGCACAACATAATTGTGTGAAGAGGCATTCTAAAAATTGATAATCATCGCTCATCAGGTGCATAAACAGATCCTGTTTGAAAAATGTTAACAATATCCTTCGTCTTCCGTTGCCTTATATCAATTAATGTACGAATGGATGCTCTGCATAAAAATCAAGTGCATCCATCCCATTCGTAGGTGCAGGGGCATGAAACTTTTGGGTGTGCGAAGGATTTTTACCCGAATTTTGTCAAACTTTCCCGAAAAATTTGTGTGTGGTGTTGCGATCGGAAAGCTCAAGCGGCAAGTGCGCAAAGTCTCACACTGTGGCAGCAAGGAACAATAGTGATCACATGCCATGATCACTCTTTTATTGTTTGTTCGCACCACTTATACATGGGTGCTATTCTTCACGCACATCCCGTTCGTGGTGAATCGTACATTCAACGCAAGGCTAACCGAGAGGTTGCAACAGTGGCAATGTTTCCGCCTACAAATTTTCTATCACAAAAATTATGAAGACCTTTTCTTGTTAGAGATCACACACTAGTAACAAGCTTTTTTGTGTGACCTCCAATTTTTTAGAGAAAATAGTCAAATTTAGATATATTTCGACAGTCCGTCTCATTCATCACACAATAACAACACAGGTGCGAAAACATCTGTGCCCGAATTTTCCGAGATTTTGACCGCATTTTCAAGGATTTTGCCCGGATTTTCGACAAATCACCATTTTTTGGGGGTGCCCTTGCGACCCCGCTCCTGATAACTTCTATAAACTGAATTGTTTATGTTAATTTTTTCGCCTTACTGTTTCCATTACGTGGTTGACTTATTACTGCATAGTTACCTTCGTGGATTGTGTGCATTTGTATGATTTCGCCATAGATAAAAATGCCTCGTGTGATTTGTAATGGAACATTGACATTTGACACGTATCGTTAACATCTAGGATATCCATGAGGGTCGCACAGGATAGCATTTTTCAAAATGGGTCGCAAAACAAAAAAGTTTCAAAAGCCCTGAACTATACCACCCTGAAAAAACAATAATTTTATTTTTCATTTTATTGGCTTACCGCAGATTCATGGTCCTTATCACAAGGGTAATCGAATAACACAAGCGCACAAAAATGATTAGTCATAGCGCATTACAGATTAGATATTAGCATACAATCAACGCTGAGAGAAGCAAATATCTTAAAAGCGCCCCAACTATAACTGCATTCACTCATCTTCATACAGGGATCCAGCTGAGATCACGATATTTGAGACAGCATTCATTTTAGACAACATTCATTTGAGACCACATTCATTTGAGATCACATTCATTTGAGATCACATTCATTTTACGCCTCATTAAAGTGAAGCTTTTTGATTTGCTGTGTATCAGATATTTATGATCTACCTTCCGCTTCCTTGCGGGAGACCTGAAGATTTGCGTGGTGAATATTCATTTGAAGTTTTGCACGGTTACGCCCTTCCGTGTCCAGGGGTGACTCACGCTGGGTTGTAAAGGCACTCGCATTTTAAAACACCGCAGAGACCAGAAAACTCTTCATACCTCGGGTTTGGAAGGGAGCGTTGCACCTCTGAAATGTCATTTAGACCAAGTCAAAGAATTATATGCTTTGCGTTCCTGCCCGTTTCCTTTAAGGAGGCCCCAAATAGTTTAACTTTTTAACTGAAAAATGAAAGACGAGAAAAAAAAGTCTTTTTGCGTTGGTCGAAACAATCACAGGAGAAAATCAAATTTCGTGGCTTTTGAGAAGAGAAATACAACTGCATATGAGCAAAACGTCTGACACGTGATCTCTACAAATGCGGCTGTTTTAGTAGATACCGTTAATTCCGAAGAAAATCTCGCAATGTCTGAAATAGCACATTGCTATTGGGCCGAATAATGAGAACATGTTTCTCGCCCGAATTTTTTGAAAAAATGAAGATGTGGGGACTTCTTCATTTTTACGAAATGTGTTTCAAGATGATCGTTATTTGAAAATTTTTAGCAAATTCTGCTATTCCTCGGAAGTAACGTTGTCTGCTAAAACAGTAGCATTTGTAGAGATCGCGCGTCAGACGGTCTGCTCATGTGCATATGCAGTTGCATTTCTCTTCTCAAAAGCCACGAAATTTGATTTTCTCCTGTGATTGTCTCGACCAACACAAAAAGACATTTTTGCCTCGTCGTTTATTTTTCAGTTAAAAACTGAAAACGAACGTGATCTAAAATGAATGTAGTCTCAAATGAATGTTGTCTCAAATGAATGTTGTCTCAAATGAATGTGTTCTCAAATAAATAGGTCTCAAATGAATGGATCTCAAATGAATGTGTTCTCAAAAGAAAGTCCCATGTGAATGTGGTCTCAAATGAACATGTCTCAAATGTCGTGGTCTCAAATGAACGTGGTGTCAAATGAAGTGGTTTTAATTGTCTGCACACCGCATGACATGGTCTTCAGTTTGTGAAAAAACAATCAAGGTAAATCATTGCAAATGAATGAACATTGCACACACGTTTTAGCCGTGCCAATCTATCCCTAAGCAAAATTGCTTATACTTAAATTTACTTGTTTGTTGTTGAATGCAAAAATTAAGGGATATAGTTCATCAAATTAAATAACGTGTGTGGGTTGCACGATTTGAAAAAAGAGGAAGAATAGACGTTAGACCGGATGGAGAGCAAACGCTTAAAATGCCAAACAATCCGGCGTAAAGCAGGACAAATGCCACCAAGTAACAACACAATTACCTCTTCCTGTTTGCCTTACTTGCGCAGAGCGTTTCTTTGCCTTAATTTTTGCCTTACTTGCGCAGAGCGTTTTTGCGTTTTTTTTTTGCCTAAATCTATGTTCCTCTCGCATCGCTGAGGACGTTAACGTCAACGTTGGAAATGGTTGTTAAAAGATTTAGCAATAAACCATGAGAGAAAACCATGAAAGGCGCCGTGCAAATTATTTCGAATTTAAATTATTATGTCGTTGGGAATTCCTCAAAAGTCACTGAAAGTAGGAGCCGCACACTGCTTTTGGAACTCATACTCGATCTTGTCAAGAATTGCGCTGTGCTTGAAAAGAATGGCGGAGCGAACAGCGAAGCAACTGTCCGAAGTTTTGTTGCTTGGCACTTCTCGGGCTGCACTGCATTGCATGATGTTTGCTGGTGACGTTTCATGCAGCCTTTTGTCTGTTTACCTCAAAGGCCATACGGAAACGCACGTCAGACGAGCCATGCATCTTACACCAGACTCACGTTGAACGTACTGTGGTGTACTGTATAAGCGACGTTACATGAACAGCTTTTCTTTTATCGAAATACAACTGACTATGGGGTGTACGTTAAGGATGAAAACTCACTGCTTTTCGAGCCAAGTTGTTTTGATCTATTAACAATTGTGGGCAGTGATTGGGAAGCCTGAAATGTGTTCGTAACGGCTTGGCTTAAAACAAATGAGGCTACGCAGTCATGCGCTAGAGAAAACAAAGCCTTTTATGCAGTTCTGCCAGAGGAAGTTTGTTTAAAAATAGAGCTTGACAGGGAAAACCAATTGATGAAGCGGCTTTGGTAAACGTTTTATGTAGGCATTTGATAAAAAAGATTGCAAGCAAGAGGTATCAGATGATCCTTAATAAGGTATCTATCGCAGTTACAGACTGTGTACGTACCCATAACCAGTCAAGAATATTTCTTAAAGCTACAACCGACCAGTTTTAGCAGAGTTCGATATTCGTTTGTTGTTTAGCAAATTCAACTGGATTCGAACATTTCACTTGAAGATTATTTGAACTTGCGTGGTGTATTCGTTGTTAAAGATTTGGAAGAACTTACTTTTTCTTTGACGTATTCTGTGTCTATTAGCGCTTTGTGACTATGTCAGATTACTACCTTTCTTAATGAATGAATTCGGGTAACGATACTTCAACTTGTTGCGAGGAACACTGGACGTTTTAATTTTGCGTTTCAAAATTGGTAGGTTACTGTAACCGTTTTTATTATCGAGATGAATTCGTATTTTATAAATTTTGCGAAGCTTGAGTTTGCCCACTTAGGTTAGAAATAGGAAAAGATTTTAAAAATCTAAAGTAAATTTGGAGAATAAGACATAAATTACGTTTTTACCCAGATGTTTATGTAAATTGCATTTTTCGAGCTGTACTGTATTTTCTGTATAAATTGGTCAGTCGTGGCGTCATAATCAAGACGCTTGATAATCTTTGTTTTGACCGATATAAAACAGCAATTTTGCGGTCTTTAATTCACTAACTCCACTTTTACATGACCTAGTAGACATTACCTAACAAGATTTTCGTAAAGAAATGATAAACCGCAAGACAACCACACAAAAACACTTTACACTAGCTCCAAACAACTATTCTGAAATATAACCTTTATTGCACGAGTGCTATGGCTGAAGGAAAACATGTAATACAACGGTTATTCGCCAAACGCCTGTGTGAAAGCAAAACACGTAAATAACATTTATTCCTCATACGCCGGTGTGAAAGCGAAAACACACAAAATAACATTTGCACGCCGAACGCCATTATATGTTCTGTGAATAGATCTGACTGAAGTTCATAACTGCAAAACAGATAAGTCATCAAGCCAAAAGGAATATGATGAATCATATCGCTTAAACGAAGTTTTGCCAAAACTTGACTGGAGAAAATATGCAAGAGGAAATCAACTACTGATCAACAATTTAGTTGTTTCTGGCAGCATTACTTGTATTGACTTCAGGTTTGCAATACCGTCTGAAGCAGGGTCGAAAACAATGAAAACTGTACAGTATTATACTAGAAACGTCATGTACTAAACCACTACGAACTTCAAAGAGCAGATACTCTTTATAAGGCACACGAGTGCAAGAGAGCCAAAGTGCCAACTTATTTTGAAAAAGCACAAGAGTATTGTTGCTATTCTGGTAGAGATGAACGTCTGAAGCGGCTAAGTGAACTACAGTCAGGGTTAAGAAAAAAACGTTTTTTTTAAAAAAAACAACCCCTGTTTTTTTGGGTTTTTGAAAAATAACGTTTTTTTTTTTTTTAAAGGAACAAGATTTTGTTCTTTTCTAAGGAAAACGGGAAAACCCCATTCTGAATTGTTTTATTGCAGGGGTGGCCAACTTGTCTTTGACTAGGATCGACCAGAAAATTTCTTGATATCTCGCGATCGACCGGTCGGTAACAAAGCCACATAAGTACGGAAT
>Ga0210059_1005844_pt1 | contig 19757 bp, 17 predicted proteins | sample Ectturendosymbi2_FD_188042 | JGI IMG/M metagenome (GOLD analysis project Ga0210059, IMG submission 188042) | Ecteinascidia turbinata endosymbiont from Florida, USA - Sample 2 (SPAdes) (version 2) | ecosystem: Host-associated > Tunicates > Ascidians > Unclassified | place: Key West, Florida... | reverse complement strand
AAATATGTGCTTTCTTTGGCTATTGTAATCGCAAGCAACGTTTCTTTTTCAAGGTTTTTTGTTTCCATAATTTCAGCCCCCCCCTAATAAAAATCCTGGCTGCGCCCCTGTATGACAATATAGGTGTATATAAAGAGAAAACGCCAAAAGCTTCAAGTTCGATGGACCAGCTCAAGAAACTTACTGAAAAAGCTTAACAAAACCAACCGGTATGAATCCCACATTGCGCGAAAACACTTCGTGCTACCCTGAGACACTTGAGACTGTGTTCTAGTATCCATATCTCGAATTACATTGCACAGCATAAAGAGGATGGCAAGGAAACTAAGTCACATTCTTCACATTTATAAACCTCATTGTCGCCGGTCACCTGTCAGTGAAAAAATCTACCTGCACATGTTAAAGTGAAAGCTATATCAGCTATTTTGAAACAGTATAGCAATCAAATAATACTTCGTACATACCTTTGATACATGGATGTCGGAAGGGGTGGAGGAAAGGAGGCCTTGGCGCTCCCCTGGATTTTGAAATTTGATATTTTTCTATTACCTTTTTAGTAGAAAAATGTTTTTCTCTTAGTTTCGAGTTGGTGAAATAAAAGTTCACCAATGTTGACCTCCCTGGAAAAATCTAATATTGCTCTTCCCTGGAAAAAAACTTCCGACGACCATGCTTTCATACGTACGTTACAATTCATTAAAATCAAATCCCGTATTGAAATAAAAAACACACATTTACTAGCCAGTCAATCAGCATATAGATTGCTATGAAAACTCATTAACGCTTCATAGACATTTTCTGAGCTGTTATCATCATAGTATTCCTTGACTCCGTGCTTCGCAATGACTTTATGAAAACGATTCTTAACGGGGATTTTCATACCAGATCTTTCCAATTCAAACAGCTACCCTCCTGATATAAAAAATACGTCTATCCAGTATTGCAATCTGACCATCTGCAGCTATTTACGTGACTATGGCTTTTACGTTATGTTCTGTTATTGTCAAAAGATTTATTCTCATCATTTCTGACTGTGGCTGTTTGCATGCCCTAGAGTAAGAACGACGTGTTCCAACCAGGGTTGCGGAGTCGGAGGAAAAATATCCGACTCCTACTCCAACTCCGACCTTTCCAAAATTTCCGACTCCGACTCCTTAACATAAAGAGAATTAAATTTGACTGTTAAAATCAATGGAAACCGTGGTGCACAGCAAGAAATCTCTGTTTCATCAAAGGTTTAAAAATAAATTGTACCATTTCAACAGGAATTCCCAATTTAGGAGTGTGATGTAAAAAATGATTCAATTGGACATCCGGAGTTGGATAAAAAAATCCGACTCCGACTCCCAGTGTTGTTAGGAATCCGACTTCGACTCCACCCAAAAACCTCCGACTCCTTACGACTCCGACTCCGCAACTTCCAATCCAAAAGCAATGCTTTTCATCTCCACGTTATCACTGCTGTGAGTAACGCGAAGATGTTTGCAAAGAAGTTCTTAGCATGTTTTGGAGGAAGCAAACTTCAAACGAAAATAAACTACTTGACGAATCTGAGCCACGAACCATTTATGCTGGAGCTGTTCTCCAAACATTTTGCGAATGTAGTACCGGATGCCGTTGTGCCTCAAGAAAATGGATTTTTATAGTATTTGCTGCCTGTAACTTTCCCAGAAATAGACAAAACCAACCATAGATGTGTTCAAATTGCAGTAAACATTTCGGTCACTCGGCTAAACCTCAACAGCAAAAAATCGAGCTTGTGTAGGCCTACAGAGAAACACAGAAAATTATCAAAACATTTGGATTTATGTAGTTACTGTCGTGGAATTGTTATAATCTTCTGTTTGGGTCGGATTTTCTGCAGCAGATTCTAAAACCCTTCTACGTAGTTTTTTAAATTGTTTGTTCGCTCCATCAACTGCATATTTTGCAATAGATCGGAAAGAAACGGTTTACTACAGTAAACTTTATACGTTATAACGGTTTACTACAGTAAACTTTATACGTAAGTTATGAAGGTTGCTACCACTGGTGGGCAACACAGAGTTGTAAATAGGCCTCATTTTACAGCCAGAACCCGGCCCGAGCCTGAACTCATAAACCCGAACCGGGCCCGAGCCCGACATTTATTTTGAAGCCCGATTTAGGCCCGAAAGCCAAATTTACCGAGTGATTCAATATATGCGCAACTGCGGGGTATTGGTGGCGTAGCAATGTAACATGACTAAATAATTCACAACTAATCACTTTTTATTGAAGATTTAACAAACGCGATTGCTTCAACAATAACTGCAGACAAAAGTGTCCGTCGTTGCGAAAAAATATCATATGCAGGCCCGAAATTGGCCCAAAAGATTTTGACAAACTTAAGCTCGAACCCGGCCCGACACGAAAAACCCAATTCGACTTAAACTCTGAGGCAACATGCAGATATATTTCTGTAAATTTAGAACTTTGCGGAGTTTAGACGGAGTTGGACTTTTAATATTCCTTAATTGGCGAAGCGGATGCGGAATCGAAAAATAATGTTCCGTCCACCTCTGGTTTACTCATAAACGGCACTAAAACTACAGTAATAAGGAGATTTCAGTCAAAAGATGTAGGTCGTGGCCCCTGCTCTGTATCTCTATAAGAGAAATTTACACTGGAATTGATAACTACAGTCGACAAATATGAGGTTGAACTAAGGCTGTTTTCAGTCGAACAGATCCTGCACATGCACATTGTTACTAAAATTCCCTCATACTTTTCATACGTAAAGTATAATTCCAACGAAATGAGAGCACTCCAACACCAGGTCCGAAATATATGATATTTGAGTCAGCCACAAAAATCTAACAAGCATGCAGAATATTCCCAATCTTGAAACGCTGCTTTGTACGGGCCAGGTAGCAAGCACATGTTTGACGGAAACAGCAGAAAGCAGAGCATGGCTGCAAAAAATATTATCTGCAGACTGGTGGTGCACATGCGGTGAATTTAATTCATCCAGCACCTCATTTTCCATTTTCAAGATTGCTTCCCTGCTAATTTATCTCGTAATACTGCGAAATCCTGTATTTATCCCAAATGTTTTCCACCTGCCAAAATCCTGCCCAATGTTCAATGTTTTTTTGTTGCAAGTGCACAAAGCTCAAAAGCAGGGGACCCTTGATTAGGATTTTTCATATTCCAGGTTACGTAACTCAAGCGGAAATAACGTGGTTGCACAAATGAAACTCTTGTATTCACTGCCAAACAGTTACCATTTGCTGGTATTGCAGAAAATTTGTCCATTGCAACTCCACAGCAGAAGCTGAAAGGTTTGGTTCTGTTATTGACAAGCATGTTATGTTGTAGCTTCCAAAGGTGTACTGATGATCTCGCAGCAACAGATGAGCATCCTGAACATGCAGAAGAATATGGCTCCACTAACGCTAGTTATAAACTTACGTAATACAAGTAGATTTAAAAACGCTTACCATGTATACTTACCATACCAAAGATTATATAAGCGAACCTGTGATCTAAGACATTTTGCTTTTGCGCCTGGAACACAAATAATAACAGGTTTATGGAAAAAAAACAGAAATAAAAGCAATGTATAGCTTTACAGCAAAAATGTCACCTGGTTAAAAACCAACTGCCAAGCATTTTATAAATATGTGAGACATTAAACAATCGCAAATGGTCAAACGTTACAACTTCTTGGGTATGTATTGACAAAGTTTAAAATGCAGCTCTTTTATGCAATGCAACGTTCTATCTACACCAGTGGTTCTCAAACGGGGTGCATGAAGCATTTTCAGTGGGTCTGCGGAAACCTTTTAATCTGAAGTTTAGCATAGCCTTTTTATTCGTTTTTTTGTTTGCATAGATGTGTGCGCTGTGGCGAATCGATGCACTGCACGCACTACTGTACACATTGCTCACGCAAAGAAACGACCAAATCTAATTTCTCACTAATCGAAAAAACGTTGACAAAACGAAGAGGTCCGCCGCGGTTTATGGGCGCAGTGAAAGGCGTCCGCGGCGACAAAAAGGTTGAGATCCACTGATCTACACAGTAAAACAATTTTTATCTAGAAAGGTTTTTTCCGAGTGTTTCGCAGACCAATTAAAAGTCAGAAAATAAAAACTGAGATTCAGATTTGCAAATATAGTAGAATTTACGTTATATTAGGAAAAACACAGGAAATTGCATGTATTGTAATAAACTGGAACACTGACTGTAATGATGTGGGGCTCACCTCGTGTAGAACGGTCAGCAGTTCTTTGCGATTGGTGCACATGAGCAGCAAGTTTCGAATTTGTTGCCGCTTGATTATGTCGAAACTTTCACTCATATGCCTTCCAGATGTAACAATACGAAGTGGGACAACGTACACGTTTTTTTGAACAAAAAGTACATCCAAGAGTGGCTCTACTTGTGCTACTCCTGAAACGAATTTCGTTTAAATATCATTTTAGCCTTAGGTTACTTTTTGAAAGAATGTCAAGAATGTGTGGCTGTCAACAGATTTCAAGCCTGTAGCGCCTGTTACATTAAAGTCATTTCCTCTTTATGTCTGTTTTAACAAACACGAAGTAAAAAATCCGTGCACAAGTTCGTCTATTGGTGAAGTCACTTCAAGGAAATGCAACAAAATAAATAATGGGTATTGTTATCAAGTTCGTGGATAATTGTGGCGAACAACTTGCATGCAAAGCACAGTATCAAATAATGCTTCCTATTTACCCTCCGAGACACCCTGGCAGTGCAATAGGATGCTCGCGGCACCTTCCTCAAGTAAATCGGAAGCCGGCGGTATCCTCGCACAATCTGTTCATAAAGTTTTAATGATCTGCATTGTTTGTATTATTAGAATATCGACACACGCTTGGCCGAACACTGAGGTATCATGGTTGAGAATCACTATATTATATATAGAATAACAGCGACGAAAACTGCGATGCAACGCTGGTTTTTAGGCGACTGGAATTTTGTCAGGCTACTATAAGAGTAAACAGAGATGGCCGCTGACCACTCGTGACACTTCAAGGAAGTACAAAGCGAGTGTAACTAAACTTTCTTTTCTTACTTTAAATCTATTCTTAAAAACTTGGGGTCGACGTCGACGACATTTAGGCTTTCTGCCTAAGCCTAGGTTGTCCAAACGTTTTTCAAAGATAGTAAAATCTGATCATGTGAAGGTGCACGCAGGCCAGCTGTTACTTCTAGCATTCTTTACTGTGAGGTGAAGGTTAGCACAGGCCAGGCATTTCCCTTACGGATTAAGCAAGAATCACTCGTTTCCGACGGCTTTCGTTCTCATATTCGCTCTCAGCACATCAAAACACAACGGAAACCTCTTTAGTAGCAAGAAACCGCCGTCTTACAGACACAGAAACGCAATCCAGATTTAGGCGGGACATAAAAAACACAATCTGAAACCAAAGTCGCGGGCTATGCGAAGCACCCACAGGACGCATATGGGAGCGAGTTGCACTTTGGACACGCCTGACCTATACGCAGCTGACGAATAGGTTTTCTTCACGACGTTTGAAACCACTTAATTGGCGGACACTCGGAAGCTTTCATCACGCGCTCACAAGTTCAATTTTTTGTTTGGTTATTGTTTTTCAAACTGTTGTATGTTTTTGAAGTTTACTCAGCTCACAAAGAAACAATTTACCAACCTTCACTGGAGCAGTATAGAATTCCCATTTTTGACCACCCATAACTAATGATCAGATCAGCAGTCGCACGAGCAAGTGACGTGAGAGTTGGCGCCAAATCAAGAGCCCCATAAACCTACCAAAACATTGCTGTTAATTTCATATTCTGACGGAAGATTTGAAAGTGACGATCACCGCGGAATAACCTGCTAAATGCCCTAGTTCAGGGGTCTCAAACACGCGGCTCGCAGGTCACATGTGGCCCGCGATGCTTTTTGGGAGTTTTTAAAGGAAACATCTAAGTTATTCAGTTTATTCACCGGTGTTTAAAAGCGCTCGATCAGCGAATGATAAAGTTCCTTCTAAGAGGACGTAGAGACGGCTAGAAATGATTTGCCTATAACTCATCATACCTATCGCAGGAAATAAGATGTAAAAGCTGTTTCTAGTAAGGTTCAGGTACCCCCACTGTTGCGTCAGTGTCATAATACGGCCCCCGGATTACTTTATAAGTCCACGTTTGGCCCTCGGAGCAATTTGAGTTTGAGTCCACTGGCCTAGTTGATTGAGCACGCGGCACCAAAACTGGTAGATTGAGTTCGATTCCTGGTCATACCGAAGACTTGAAAAATGGTACTTGTGGTCTCGTGGTCGACGTTGGTGGGTGGTTGCCAGGCAACAGTTCATGCGCAGTGCTGCCACTGACTCGCCACAGTGCAGCATTCACTGCGAAAGGAGCCGCGTGGCCCCCGGCGCAAGCAAGCGGAAACGGCCACCGCAGACCACTTGTGACACTCCGAAATGAGTACAGAAACTGAGTATAAACGAAAAAAATGAAACTGAATGGAAATATGCAAGCCTACATTTCCTTCTCAATCGTAGTTCCAATAGCATCAGAAAGTGGAAGAGTAAACTAACATAAAAATGATGAGTGAAGACATCAGCCCTTGTATAAAAAATGCCTTGCAACAATTTTACCTGTTTATGATAACAGAAGATAAAGCCAAAGCAAATGCATTGCTAAATTTTAGGTGTCAAAATACCTGCTCAGTTTCACTCAAACATGTTTCACTCAAAACAAGATTCTTTTACAAGCTTATAGTATGCACAGCTTTTTTAAAGCTAAAAACTTGCCAAGAATATTTGATTGTTAAAGCTAAAGACCTTTCCGAGATTATTGACATGCTGATCATCCAGCAGACTTCAACCCCATTCACGTTTGTAGTTCCATCACAACTCCACATTCAAATATGATTCGGCCATGAACTTTCAACCCTGGTAAAAAATTGCCTAAATGTCGTGGGGTGCTTCACAAAGCAACCTGGTCAATAGTTTTTTCGGTGTCCCAGCGCTCTGACCCTACCTTGCGTGAAACTGTTAAGTGTTTGCGCCAAGAAAGTCCACTTAATTCACTAAAATCTGAAGCAAGTGAACTTTCAGAAGCCAATGAATGCAGGAATCAGGTTGACCAAAGGCCAATAGGGTTTTGACTCCAGCCATTCCTGAAGCCTATTGTCTTTGCACACAGTCGATTGGAAAACGTAAGGTTGAAAAGAATAAAAATTGAACTGGTATGATTACTGAAAGTTTAATCGTAGATATACGCAGTACTTTTCAAGAAATTTAAGAAGTGCATTCCTTTGTTATATCTTTTAGAAGCGTATTTCACTCTGTAAGGTTGTAGCGATGTTTCAAGTCAGGCCCGTAACCAGAGGTTGGGCAACCGGGCAATTTCTCCCCGAAAATTTCAAAAGCATGTCTAGTTGTTAGGTACTACAATTACAATCATTTTGCTCCCCCAACCGAAAATATCAGCCGGTTGCAGCCCTGTTTCAAGTTGATGGACATTATCACATTAAATCATCACGAATGTACGCCGGAATAAACGTTGCAATTAATTGGAAAGAAATTTTATCACTGCACACATGTTAACTTCGTTGGGGTTTTACGGCTGCACCCCAGTTAGAGGTATTAAAAATAGGTATTGTTTAGCAGGGTTGACTGTAAATGATTTTATGGACATAAACATCTGGTTATTTTTATGGTAAGTTTTCAGAATTATTCATTTACCTAATGTAGAAAAAGCCAACTAGCAAACCTCGCACATCTCAAATCAGCTCTTTTTTGTTTTGTGATTATTTATTTATGTAATTTTTACTGTTGGCGCGATCATCGCTTGTTATTATCTGGTGCACTGGTTTGGTGAAACCACATTTTAAAGTTTTTATTTTGTCCATGTGAAACTTATGATCACTCTTGGTTTTGGAGTAAGAAACAAGAATCTCTAGTTGGTAAAATTAGTAAAGTAAACCATTACTAAGGTTGTTCTTTACGTGGTAACTGAGTTGCTTTGGGCTGCTTTTTGGAAGAGCTGATACATTTTATTTTTGGTAACAGCAAGCGAGTTGTTTCGATGGTCTAAATTGGCTTCACGCATGGATTAGCGTTGTTACATGCCACGTGACAAGAAGCTGGGACGGGATAACTCAGTGGTAGAGTGTCTACCTCTCAATTGGAAGGTTGGATGTTCGATCCACGGCCACAGAGTGAATCGAAATAGCGCTCTTTGGGCAAGAGCGTTCATCTCAACCGCCCCGGCCGTAAGCAAATTTCAGGCTTCGGCCTGCCGTTAATTGCAGTCATCAAAATGATTTGCAGGCTCCGTAGGGTTTTGCTTCACTAAGGTGTTACACAAATCCATTTAGACTTGCTCATTAACTGCGCCTGCTTCAAACTGGTAAGCCAATACTGTCATGTCGTTTTCCAAACACAGACGATGAAACGAAAGACTATTGCCTTATAGCATGGTTTCCAAACTACGGCCCGCGGGTCAAATCCGGACTGCGAAGCCATTCCATCCGGCCGCAAAGACATTTTGTCATAAATGAAAAAATAATATATTTACGAAAAATTTGGTAAAATATGACATATGATTTGGTAGAATGTAACATATCAAACTCATTACGATCACATTACAACCACATTACGTAAGATGTCTGGCCCTCGAACTGTTGTGGAGTAACTCATGTAATGTAGCTCTCTGGCAAAAAAGTTTGGAGTTCCCTAATTTATAGAAATAATCGTGCAATGCAACCGGTAAACTTTGTTCATTTTACAAAATAATCTAGAACGATGTTATAACGTTATACAGTCCAGTTTCTATACTCACAGCAAGTGCGTCGGGAAAAAGTGGTTTTCCAATACGCATATATGGCATCTTCTTAGCAACACACATTGATTTCACATACTGAGATGACGATGTTGTTACCAAAGCTGCTATGCCAAGAGACATCTGTTCACAAGCTAAAAATGAAAGCATTTTCAAATAGTTTCCATGAAAATAAAAAATTGTGGCTCATTAAAATACTTTAAATCTTCAGTGTAGGAACATATGTTTTCCTCCACATTTTATATAAAAATGCGATGTGAGGAAAAGCAAAAACGCTGCACTCAAATATGAAATACGTTGGTAAAAATGACCACTGATCATATTTTTTACCTTTTTTGCCAACGTTATACTCTGCTTCTGGGTGCATCGTATAATAAAGTATGTTGTACGAAAATGTTTTATTCAAAATCAAGTCTGTTTGCAAATTCAGCATTGCGATTGTGAATTGAAAAGCAAGTTTGATTCGTTCTTCTTCGCTAAACTCCTCGTTTTTTGTTGCTGCTCTTGGAAATATTCCACCTGCAACAAAAGCTCCATTGAATATGTTGCTTGCACACTCGACTATCTAATACAGTATTTCTTAACCGGGGGGCGCGCCCCCCCAGGGGGACGCGTTCCCCAGGGGTGCGTCAAGAAATTTCTAGGGGGGAGCGAGCCCTTACCTGCTGTACAACATAGAAAATTTTTGAACGGAATGTGTCCCTTTCAAACGTTACGCCAGTGCTAATTTTACGCCGTTACATGTTATTTCGTTTAGTTCCGGCAGAGATGGAAGTCGGGGTTAAGTATCTTGAAATTTTGCAGGCCGAATTCGAGTCTGCATGCAAGCATTCAGTGACGCAAGGGGGCTGTTTAGTCGGCATGCCAAGTCCCTTTAACAATAACATCTGTGCCCTTGTCGCATTTTACATAGCTCCACGCAGCGTGTGATGACGCTTTGGCTTTCTGTAATTCGACGAGCTTTCTGCAACGTGGCCGTAAACCTGCATGGTACTAATTTTTTACAGTACTCCCGCCGTGTTCTTCTGTGATACGACAAAGTATATTTATGAACATTCAACTGCACTTGAGCCACACTATTGTTGAACGTGAGATTAAGTTTTTAAATGCGCCTTGGCAGCTACAGACCACCATACGACGTCGACTTTTCGGCCAAAGAAAGAGTAACTTTGCTTTCTGGCCATCCCAATGGCGACACTCAGCTGCTTAATCTCGGAACCGCGTCTTTTACTCACGTCAGAGGGGCGCGGAATAAATGTTTAAATCTACAAATTAAAATAACAATTCTATTGAAATATCCGGTTTGTGCGATTAACTGTGCTACTTTTTTTCTCGTTTGAATGGTTTGAGATTCTGGAATCTAAAGCGAAAACCCGGTTATAGTGTTTAAGCCAGTGCTTGCCAAAGTGGGGTAAAGTACCCCCGGGGGTAATACGCGGATTTTTTGGAGGTACCGCGGAACCAAAATGTTGTTCTGTATAATGAGCGATCACTGCGAAATATTAAGGGCAGTAAGACACAATCGCTAGCTTGATTCGGGTAACGGCTCGAAAGTGTTTGGGAACCGCTGTTTTAACCGATATACAATTAGTCAGAGTAATTTGTATTCACTCTTTGAAGTAGTGTGCGGTTGCAAAGCTATGCAGAGTGAATAAAAAAACAAAGAATTTGCAAAGGTTCGCACAAGTCAAGAGCAAGCAACCGAAACACATTAAGCATGAGGGCTAGAATGGGAACATGCATATCTGTGACTACCGGTAAATCTTGTACAATGTCGCTTAAAAGAATCTAATGCTGAATCTAATTCCATCTAATGCGGCAAAATAATGTTGCACCAAATATTGGCCAAAATTGTCAAACAATCAGTGGCCTATAATTTTGGGTGCAGGGATCTATACAACCTTCCGTGTCGAGCGAGTGTTAGTAGTCATCAGGTTCAATGCAACGTTCCTATCTTGGAGCCTTATTGTTAAAAAATATATAACGCTTTCTTGAACGAGGCAGAAATTCTAACAACGTGTGGTTGAGTGCTTTGATGCAGTCAGATTGTTTATATTCGTCCTTATTCTTTGAACACCACAACCGCATTTTACTTTGTGACTGAGTGCTCGGACGTTGCAGTGTTTTTTCGTTTGAGTGTGTGTGCATGCCACAATATTTCCGTACTTTATCTGGCCTTGACCATGGTTGGTCTCAGGTCCTACTCTGGATGTAGTGTTGCACCAAGTGTTACGGGTTAGTGAACAATAGTGTTAGGAAAGTGTCTGTAACCCTGTTGTTTTTCCTCCAAACTTGCTATGACTTGTTCTGTTGTGTCTCTTTTCACCAAACTGCATTGTGCAGACTGTGTGCATATATACTCTACGCACTTAGCAGGATTTTTTCTAAGGGAAATGTTAGGTACCCGGTATAGCCCTGTAGGGACCCAATTTTCTCTGATTCTAGGGACCTGATTTCTCTGATTCTAGGGACCCGATTTTCTCTGTTTATAGGGACCCGATTTTCAAATATAGGAACCCAAATCGGGTCCCTAAAACGCCTTAACAAAACCCTGGACTTGTGTTTGTTACAAAACTTTAAAATTAAACAAATTCCCCAAGAGATACATTTGTTTTTACAACTCATTCAAAGTAAAGGGGGGTGAGCCAAAGGAAAATTACTTTAGGGGGGCGTGATGGAAAAAAGGTTAAGAACCACTGATCTAATAGATTTCTGGCTTGTCCGTGGATGAGTGGTTTCGCTTCGGTTTTACCGTTTCCTCGATAGGAAAACACGCTGAAGCATTGTGCTATTTTAAAAGAAATAAAAAAAGTTTTTAGAAGTGCTGCGCATTAGTCTACTGGAGGCATCCCCGATCGATGATGGTATGCACAGTTTTAAATGGTACACTCATCAATTCTGTGAACTCGTTACAGCACAATATTTGCAGCAATATTCGATTTATGCGATATTAGGCATACGCCAGCATTGAGCTTTGAAAAACGCCCGTTAATAAAAAGGGCCGCATTTTTGAGAAGTCAGAGGGACAGCGAGCAACTTCATGCATGGAGCTCACAAGAATTATTTTAACCCGAGCAACATCAGGGGATATCTATCTAGTTTTGATAAATGGTGAAAGAAATTTTGATTGTTCTCTTTATAAAACTCTAAACCTGTTACACGCAATTCAGTTTTTGTTACAATGGATATGGCTGCGGTAAATATTCGGTTAAATTCCAGTTTCGAAATCGTGAAAAAGTTGGTCAGAATTTTTCAATATATCAGTAAATTGCAATATGTGAGTCACAAACTTCTAGGTTACTAAGTCCATCACGATCACCTATGTTACTTTCTAAAAAAAATATTGCAGAGTTAAAAGTTATTCCACATATTTTGCCGCTGAACACCCTTCAAAACATTTAGCAAGTGCTCTCATGTCAGCCACAGAAGGGGATTCTCTTTGCTTACACGAACATGTCTTTGATTTCTCATTACACAGGTTTATTCGGATCCACTCACGCTTCCCTGCTGGGAGAATTACTCACGTGAACAATAAAGGCCACGCGCTGCGATAACCTTGTACGTTATCCATCACTGCCAACATGGCCCTCATGACGCACAGGCGGTATCGATTGTGATTTCAAAATCTTGCAGCGGCAATACAAAGTAAGTTGATGGTTTGTATGCACTACAACCCTTTTGGCGAATTTCTGCTCGTGAATGCATCGAAAAGCGGGATTGGACCGACTCTGGATTCGGACGTACCATTTCAATCGATTACAACTTAATTACACCACAATAGACGTGCGACCGAGACGAACTACTTGCCAGTCAGTCTTGTCACAACACAATATCCTTAAGTGTGATGAAGCTTTCCGCAGCGATCGGAGTCTATGGGGTTTTCCAAAAATTTCAGATAGCTTTGAATATTTGCCTCTTGCCGAAACCGAATGAGTCCCAATTTAACGTTGCTGCATTGGCCTAACATATATTTATATCTGTTTCTTTTTGGGAAACAAACATGTAAAGGATGGAAACAAACTGTGGCATGCTGGATTGCTCTCAAGCAGTATTTTCAAAATCGTAAGGGCAAAACACACCTATGCTTTGGATGACATTTCTAATTAGAACCAGTGCGATGGTCTCTTGCGCATGTGACAATGCGTGAAATGCAGTGCATAAGGTGCGGAGAGCAAAATAAGACAAGTAGAACAGCGACTTTGCAGTTTTATGACATGTAGGAAATGTGTAGAAAACAATTAAACTTTCTAAAAATATAAAAACCTGCCAAAGATGTTCGTCAACCAAGGTTTGAAAGGCTGGCAAGACTAAAAATGAAAACTATCATAAATTCAGCCTTTCAGCAAAAAGAAAACTTAACGTATCAAGTACTATTCGCCTCTCAGTAGCACTTTAAAAGCTTTACAATTAATAATGCTCTGTGGCCGCTAAAACGTTGAGAATTTCTTCAAAATAATCAAAGGAAGTTAAATCAGAATTTTTTGGTATAATAACAACCTTGGGAATCTTTCCAAAAATAAAACTGTAAAATTCGCTTGCTGGACGTGAAGCCTTCTGAGCAGTTGAATGCGTTAATAATCAGGGAGTCATGTGCAGATTGAATATGTTTCCGTATCCTGTCTCTACTGATTTTACTTTAAACTCCATAGAAAAAAAGTCCATTTTCTCACAACAATCATCGAGTGTCAAGAATAATTGTACATTTCTCCTCCCAATCATGCGCTTTGGAATTTCCATGGTTTAACGTTTAAATTTCTTAAAATTTCTTACCACATCATCAGCTTCAGAGTTTTTTCAAATTTCAAGTTTTAGTTCAGGGCTTGTCACCAATCTTATTTACAGAAAACAAAAATATCAATCATTTCAACGTTTATTCGTTTTGTTTGTTAACTTCTCACGGCCTTCTCATACGTCATCTTATTTTGTTACAATGCCCTGTATCCTCTAGCCTTACAAGAAAGAATAAAATGTAAATGGTGCACACAAAACGATTATGGGTAAAACATGTGAAATATTGCAACGTCGCTAAGTTTCATGACTGATTTGAAGTGCTTCAAATAAACGTCCAACTGTATCCAAATATTTTTGATGAAATAATCCAGAACACCGAAAGCAGAAATGTTTTTGTATAATCTCTCATTTAATGACATTGCTTCATACGCGAGAAAAGTTACTCTGTATCTGTGTTTTTGCTAGCAAATATTAGTAGTTGTGCGTTTATGTATGCTGCAACACGAGACCGACACAAATGTAGTTTGACAGAATACTTTTTATAATCTTGATAATTTCAACCGAAGCTGTTTTTGTCACATTTGCTACAAAACAATAGAAACAAAACTTATGTTGTCTTACAAATAAAGCAAATACAAATATCATCATTCATCCCTTATCTTCAAAAAACAACTTTTTAATCAGCATGTAATATGAAACTCACCAATTCTGACAAGTTGTGCTGGTTCCAAAAGAAAGATTACAAACATACACGCACAAAGCATTTTTTAATAACTTTCTTTTCACCCAACAGCTTACTACTTTATGCCGAAACAAAGCAACTAGAGCAGTAACCTGCAAAGTTATTCGTCTGCAATTGAATACTTTCATTTGCCAAGAGATCAAGAAACAGATGGCAGACTGCAGCTTTCCCTTCTATATCGCTCACGGTTCGTTGAGCAGAGAATGAAATGAGAGAGTTGATCCTGAAAGTCAAGAAAGGTCAAGCCCAGCGAAACCGTGAAAACCTGCTGCGATATAAATGACATTTAGATTCATTCAAATGCAAATATTGATGTCTTTGTCACACTACTGCCAACAGCATACTATAAGTTCTTTACAAATGACTGGTGTCACAAAAATTTTTCACCAATCCTATCGAGATTTGTTCATTTTTACTTGTTTTTTGTACGTGTTGGTTATTAGATAAAGTTAAGTGTTTGTGTATCGGAACAGGAAATCTCCTGCAAAACTTGGGACTTTTTCCTGGATTATTGCTTCAGAAACATTTCCGGTGCTGAAGCTGTATGCAAAGCAAATGTTGTTACATTTTCAATTCCAACCAGTTAACCTCAGTGTAGGGCAGAACCAAAGATATACATCACATTCACATCCTGTATGTGGGGGCTCCGAAAACGATGATGCGTTTTTCTCTGTTCAAGCCAGTGGCGTAGCCAGCCCAGAATGTTGGAGATGCAAAAAAGTTTTGGGGAGGCAAAATGTTTGACTTTGGGCGAGCGACAGCATTTTTGTTTGGGCAACCGCTTCTCAAAGCACAAAATGACTAGATATGCTGAAAATTTCGGGGAGCCATAGCCCCCTGTCCCCCAACCTCATGGGCGTCCGCAGAAAATTTTCCAGGGGGGGCAAAGTCGACAATTTGCTTATCTTTTTCAGGTTGTTGGCGATGCAACGCAAATGGACGTACACAAAAAAAATGTCCAATGATACGGCAACAGTTGCATACAGTGTTTTCCCTGTAAGAAAACTTTACACTGAGCAAATGTTCGTTTTAGTGAGCATGGATACTTTAAGACTGAGTTATCAGCGTTCTAAATGAATTACAATATTTGTGAGTTTTTAGAATAAGTGTAAAATCTTATGAAAATGCGAACAAAGTACACATTTAATTCAAATAGCTTCTTCTTGTTTTCGTGCTTTTCCAATGTTTTGAAATGTTGCAAGTGAGCTAGACGAGATTTCACTGCGCAAACACTCTGGTGGTGCCGCGAATTTTGCGCACCTTTATAGGGAGCATTTATAGGTGTAGCCAGGGGGGCTAGGTGGCCATGCCCCCCAATTTTTAGAACATATAGTCATTTTGTGCCTTGAGAAGCAGTATCCCAAACAAAATAATGTTATTCGCCTAAAATCAAACAGTTTGAGCCCTCCCAAGTTTTCCCCCAAAATTTTTGGGCTGTCTACGCTAGTGGGAGCATTGGTTGCAAAAATGCGCTTTGTTGGCAGCAATGTTTCTTTACACACAGCAGAAGCTGCGGGTGTGTGAACGTTTTCAATGGAAAGAGTCATTTGCAGAAAATCAAAAACAACAACGAGTCGCAAAACAGTTTGTAGTGTCCATACAAATACGGTAAAAAATGCAAGTTTTACATAAAATGATATACAGTAATTGTCAAAATTTAGTTTTGTTTGATTTTCTAGTCTCCGAAAATCTGAACAGTACCTCATTGTCGGGACCATAAGGCGCACCGGATTATAAGGCGCAGTGTCAAAAATTGAATGCTGGCTGTTATTTTTTCATACATAAGGCGCACCGGGTTATAAGGAGCATTAAATGAAGCAAAACTTAGATAAGTCAAACTGTATTCAACTCTTGCACAATACCTCCCGAGGGCATGAGTCACCACTGGGAGTTTAATCTGTTATTACATACGAAAGAGTTTAATCTGTCATTACATACGAAGGAGTTTGATCTGTCACACATGCCTAATCCGCTAGACACGAACAGAATAAAGTGAAAGTTGTGCGCGTGTTTGATACGGTGTGCGGCAATGTAGTTACGAGCCCCGCAGAGTAATACGATCTGTGGTATGTGCTAGTTGCTCTCGGACACTGCTCATTGCAATTGATGATGGTTTATTACGCAACACGATGGTTTGTTTACAAAAAAATCGTAACTAACAATTATATAAATAGCACCGTTTGCCGTTTAAGATTGGTACAAGATTAGAAAGCACAACCAGATTCATGCATTAGGCGCACCGCATTATAAGGCGCACTTTCGATTTTTGAGAAAATTAAAGGATTTTAAATGCGCCTTATGGTCCGAAAAATACGGCACCTTGTTATAGCTGTGCGAAATAATTCCCCCAAGTGTTCATTTTTCAGGGTTGCACGATGGTTTGATTTTACGAAATTCATTACGGAGAAAAAAAATTCACAGCAATATGTTGTGATATACACAGAAATTAGTTGCCGGGTTGCGGAGTTGGAGCCGGAGTGGGATTTGCAACGAGTCAGAGGTTTTTGGGTAGAGTCGGAGTCGGATTCTTAAGATCACCAGGAGTCAGAGTAGAAATTGTTTATCCGACTCCGATTCCAGAAGTCCAGTTGAATCATATTATACATTGCACTCCTAAGTTGGCAATCCTAACTCATGCCTGTTGAAATAGTGCAATTTCTTTTGAAATTTTTATTGAAACTGAGAGTTCTTGCTATGTACCACGATTTCCATTGATTGCTAGTTGCTACAAAATTGTTGACAGCCAAACTACATTCATCTTATGCTAAGGAGTCGGAGTCGGAAATTTTGGAAAGGCCGGAGTCGGAAATTTTGGAAAGTTTGTAGTTGGAGTCGGACATTTTACCTCCGACTCCGCAGCCCTGATTAGTTACACACTGGTCTTTTAAATTCCGGGTATTTAGTTTCTGGAACCTGTCGCCAGAAATTAAATGTAGAGTAGCATTGACTAAAATTTTTTAGGGCCAGGTTTTCTTGCATTTTGATCAGTTTCATTTTTACAGCAGACAAGCTTGTGACAAACGGTTAGCGAACTGGACAGTCATCCCCAACTACATTAAGACTGAATGGACTTACAAGGAATGCAAAGCATGGTTTGACTCTTGGAAATGTTCAAATCTGGCTTGGAACTTCTCCAGTAGTCTTACAATTTATTTTAGTATTCTTCCACTTTGTAGTCTGCAATTGCCTTTTCGGGAAAAGCATTCGTTCTCATTCTGACATTGGGAAAATGACAAAATGCATTTGATAGAGTGTGTCTTGGAAAAATTTTAATTTTCTTCTGGGAACTTAAATAGCCTAACTTGCAATTTAGGTTCACTGTCGTTGTTATCAAATCGCGCAGAATCCCTGGTGACTAACTTCACGAACTCGTGTAAACATATTGATAAATGAAACAAACTTTAAATATGAGGTAACAACTCTCTATCAATATATTGCTGTTCATCTAGAAGAGCCACACAAAATATGTCGGCGACCTGCAGTTCGCCCACCATTGGGATAAACCTATGTGGCATACCGCTATCAGCAGACACTGTCTGGCTACATTACCTGCCAAGAAGTCTGCGTTCAATAGTTACATGCGGCAAAACGCCTACCACCGTGACTGGAGGTGCATCTTCGAAGATTTGTTGCCATCAGACTTAGACAACTAAAATTTTTTAACTTTTCTAAATTAGATTAACTTAAAATTAGGGCTAACTCAGCTGTCACAAATTAGATTAGAATTAAAATTAGCGGATTTGCAAAATCCAGAAATTGAACTAAAATTCGAATAAGAATTTCATTTACCCAAATCGTGAAGCAAGTTTAATCCAACTTCAATCCATGCCCCAATCCAGATTCATTCTGATAAGCATGAAAATAGCAAAGATCCGTATGCCAAGATTGGTTATTTCTACTGTGACTTCTGGGTGCGAATGGATAGGCAAGGTGACGTAATAATCATTGATAGATAAGGCCACATGGTTTGTACTGCTGCTGTGAATCAGAAAGAAATTTATGGAGTTTTTACTGTCTTCGCTGCTCAAGTGATGGGATAGCGGCATGGCACTTGTGACCACTTTGTTGCACTTGCACGAGGGTTCATTCTCGTTCATCATTAAAAAATGCCGTTGGACACATTAGCATTTTTTGACAAAACCGGAAATTAGAACTAAAATTAAAGCACTGAAGCTTTTAGCGAATTAGATTAGAATTACCGTCCTTTCGCTCTAATTCATTGAATTAGAAAACTAGAATTATCTAGTTGTTCAAGTCTCGTTGCCATGTTATTGTTACGCAACAAGGCCAATAGTAGAACAATTCGCCCCCGAGTTTCGCAACCTGTCTCTGTAGGCAAAGACGCGAATTTAGTGAATTGCAAGCTCATCACTGCATGTTACCGAAACAGTGAACCTTGTAAGAATTAACCTATCTTATCCGAATCAAACTGCTGATTTCACGTTTTCTAGAAATTGTTGCTTCTTAGTCCCAATTTCCAGGGGGCAAATGCCCGATCTGCCCCCACCTGTGGACGCCCATGACTCTGGCACAGGGCTGTATCATTTACCAAGGTCCCATATTTCACAAGGAGAATACTTCTTTAAATCACTGACATATTCAAAGCACGCTGTGCTTTTTTAATTTTTCTGGGGTACGGACCAGACATGGGCAAATGTAATCGATTACTTGCCACATACTCGATTACGATTAAACAAAATCGCAATGTAATCGATTAAGATTACATTGAAACTTATCACGATTACAATCGCAGTTGCATTTGTCTTGACACATCCTCAGGAAGAAACAAAACCCATTTGCATGGTTTCATGTAAGTATATTTTCAGAAAAGAAACGATATGAATGAATGCACCAAAAGAAATTCCAATCTGTAGGGATTAAAGCACCGCAAAAAGAAAAATAACATTGAGTTTAGTGGTTTCGATACAATATAGCAATACAAAAGCAAAACGCTGCTGACGTGTAGGGGAAGGTGAGGCACAGTGGGACTAGGGCACAGTCGTCTTTTTTGATTTATTCAAAAAGTTGGAAGCGTTGAACTTTAAAATTTCCATGGTGATTTAGTCTCATACCAGCCGTAGTACTAAAGTGAAATTTTCCAGCCGTTGTTACGAATTACAGAAAAAGTTGTGTTTTTGCAACCCAAAAGTAATTTATAAAATTGCATTTAGATTTGAGTTTTGCCCACGTTAGTCAGCATCTTCTGTTCTGAGTTTTTGTTACGTTGTAGTCAGGACAGTGAAACATTCACTACGCAACAAAAATTTTTTTATGTCGAGGTTGAGATGTTTTCTAGATAATTTTTGGCCGCTGAATCCGAATTTGGCGTCTTGCTTCCCCTGCTGTCAGTATTTTTCAAGATATTTACAATATTATATATATTTTTCTCTAAATATCTAATTAGTCAAATATTTTTACTAACTTACATCACAACTTTTGAACCTGAAACCCCAGCAGGTCATCCAAAGTATCAAAAGA
>Ga0210059_1005843_pt1 | contig 19758 bp, 17 predicted proteins | sample Ectturendosymbi2_FD_188042 | JGI IMG/M metagenome (GOLD analysis project Ga0210059, IMG submission 188042) | Ecteinascidia turbinata endosymbiont from Florida, USA - Sample 2 (SPAdes) (version 2) | ecosystem: Host-associated > Tunicates > Ascidians > Unclassified | place: Key West, Florida... | reverse complement strand
TTTCAGGAGCAATTCTGTTGTGCAGCAGAGCCTTAGCCTCTGAAATTGTCTCTACATTGTAATAATTTAGCATCATTTGAAATGTTGAGTCTAGAACTTTTGATTTATGTCTCTGATTCATAAAGATTAGCAGTGAATTAACTATAAATGTAGAGTTCTCATCCTTGGCTTTTGTTTTTGTCTTGGTTTCACTTTTTTTTACCATCTCTGATTTTTCTCTAGGCCTCCATTCTGCAGTTCCTCTGTTTCATTCCCATGGAATACAACACCAGCACAGTTTGAGGAGGCAAGGTTGGAACACAAGTCCAGCAGAATTTAATTACAAAGGCAGCAGCAAAACAAACCTACTTGTTAACAACAAAAAACCTAAGACTTTATTCAAATAGATTGTGACACGCTTTGTTAGACACTGATATCACATTGTTCTGATATGCATTCTGCACAATATGTTCTCTTAAGCTGGTATGTAGTGTCAGGTGTAGGGTCCTTGTTTTTGTCTTCTGTCTTGCAAGTACTGGTTGGCAGAGAGCAATTCTTACAAATATCAGGGGACTTGTCAGTACCATTGCTCTAATCTCTTTTGAGTAATTGGTTTGTTTTCACCCTCTCTGCCCTTTCAGTGTTTCTTCTATTTTCACCTTATGTTCTTCAAGCTTTCTTGTTTCTGCCTTCAGTTGTGTCAGGTCGCCATAGAAGCTGATAGCATTGATGTCATATATATATTTAGAGTCTGAGAAAAATCAGTGCTTTCTGTCACCATTGCTAGTTTGATCTTGTGGTGAGCCATATGATCAAATAGCATATACCCATGTATCCTGAAGATTTCTCTTTGCTCCATCATGCCATTGGTCTTTTTTCAGCCTGTTACTAGGTGTTCTGAGTTTTTCATGTAGACATTTTTTTGCTGAAAGAACATTTTCTTCTCAGTTTGTAATATTCCAAGATCAGTTCATCAAGGCATGCCTATTAACTGCATCTTTTTGCACATTTATGTAAAACAGGAGAGAGTCAACAATAATGACTGTATCCATCTGACTGTTCTGCCTAGCCTTGTTTGCGATATTCCTTGATGTCTGTTATCCACTTCATTTGGGCACAATCAGTTATGTCATTAACACACACAATTTGTTCAGATTAACAACTCCTATCTTCAGATTATTCAAATAGAAGTGATGGAATTGTCTTATCAGATAGTAATGTGCCTCTTATTGTCTCATGAGATAGTAATTTGCCTCTTCGTGGTGGTGGCAATGAACAAATGCCACTTGCCATCTCTAGTTCTCATGCTTTTCTCACCATTGGTTCACCAATTGAAAAACTTTTGACACTTTTGTTCTTGACTGACTGTCAGGACTAATTGTTAACACTTGCACCTTCTCAGTTCTTGTTGAGCTATCACTTTGAATTTTTTGTTTCACTTTACCAATCATGTTTTCAAATATATAATAATTTATATTAGCATTCTGTTGCATTGCAATGTTTATGAAAAACAATATTAGGATATTTAGTTGTTTAAACCTACCATTTTTAATATGTTTTGTGGTTAGTGTTGGTACTCCATACTTAATTTTACTCAAATATGATAGGTATGTAGGTTTGAAGTATTTTTTGAACTAATTCTGATATTCTTCTCTCAAGCTCCTTTGCAAAGGAAGTGCCTTGAAATTTGAAAGGTAATTGTTATTACAGTATATCCTGTGTGTTTGTGTGAGCTGGTTTTGTTTTTATCACTTCTTCATGAACCTATGCTGTCATGATAAGTTTTTACTACTAATAACAATTTTTAACCCAAGTGCCTTTTGCTTTATTAATTTGATGTTCTTGTGACTAGTGCATAAATATGGATTCACGATGATGAGAAAGCCGCATTCTATGGCATTGTGCTGCTCACCCAAATCTTCAGTGATGCAAGATAATGCTGTGATATTGATTTATGCAAGATACTATTATGCACCAGGTGCTAACCTGATTAACACCTTAGGATCCAGGACAGTTCGCGTGAACCACGATTCTTGTGCCACTTACCAAGTCCATAACTTGCTAGCCAATTGTGCTAGAGAGCTGTCCAAACCAGACTTGCGGAGTCAGAGTCACAAGGAGTTGGGAGGTTTTTGGGTGGAGTCAGAGTCGGATTCCTAAGACACCATGAGTCAGATTTTTTTGCCTCCAACACTGGAAGTCCACTTAAATCATTTTTTACATCACTAACTCGTGCCTGTTGAAATGGTACAATTTCTTTTGAAACTTATTGAAACAGGATTCTTGCTGTGTACCACGATGTACATTGATTGCTAGTTGCTACAAAATTGTTGCCAGCCAAACTTCATTCATGTTAAGCTAAGGAGTTGGTGTCGGAAATTTTGGAAAGGTTGGAGTTGGACATTTAACCTCCTGACTCTCCAACCATGGTTCAAACCCTCAAAAGATGCAGCGAGTCTTCTGCTTTTGATAAAACAATTGGAAAGTGTTGGATTTCATTTTTTGTGGGTGACATCATTAGTAGGATAGGTTTAGGCCTCTTTGGCCAAGGTCATCGGGCCCCAACCGCCAAAGGGAATTTTTTAACTCAAGTTTTTAGCGGAAATTAGGCTAGAATCTGGGTTTTTAAGCGTATGATCGGCTTTCTTGTGTTTCTGGTTCAAAAGTTAGGCGTAAAAACAACAAACGATTCAAGGAGAAGATTATTTATACGGCCATTCCATGTCAAATCACCCAAAAAAAGACAATTCTAAACCTTACTCTTTCAGAATTCAATAAAATTTGGCATACATGTTGGTTTCGGCCCCCAAACCTCAAATCTAAAATTTTCCTTTGATCAGATGATCGGTTTGAGATGTGGGAGGTTATTTTTTTGAAAACTTTAAGAAAATAAAGGGGGCGCCCAACTTCATAAGTTTTTACACTGATGTCAACTCCTGTAACCAGAAAAACTGTACCACTAACCAGAATATTTCACTGGTAAAAGAGGAAGATATCAAAATGTTGGCATTGCAAAGTAAAATTGAAGTACACCATAAAACAATTTATTTCCATCATGAGCAAGAATTGCGTAAGAAGTTTTCATTGCAACAAAGAAATTGTGGTAATCCAATTAACATTCATCCAAACAAGCGCAGGACAAAATAATTGCGGGCCCTTTGAAGCTACGAGAAACTGAAAAATCCACTTCCAAAAATGTAGTTCGTATTGGAAAACACTGCAGCACATGTGCGATTAGACTGAATAAGGAAATGAAAGATATGCCAAACGCTGCACAAACTGGATGGTCTACTGAACCAAATGCTGGTGCACTACAGCATGAAAAGGAAGAATTAATGGATACAAGTTCACCACAACAGGATATGATACCAATAATGTTGATAGTGTCACTGTTCTCCTGAAAAAGACACTTTGCTTGTAGAATTAAATGCAAGAAGTCGATGGGAAAAAGGAAGCTTCTAAAAGCGGCACAGAAATTAAAAGATTGTATTGAGAAGACCTACAAAGTTGAATTGCAGTCAGTTGACTCAGAATTATATGAGAACAGCTATATATGTTTATTATTATTATATACAAGAAGATATATGTTTATTTCAAGCCATGTTGGAAAAACTAATAGAAATAATCAAAAAATCCAACTCTTATAAAGAACATGTTCAAATTTTTACCCAGTGACACTTCACCACAGAAATAAAAATGAAAGAATTCGGTGCCTCGAACCACTTCGTAAAGAAGAGCAGAGCATAAAGGCAAGGGCATTCTAGGAGAGTGCACCAAGAACAAGGGCAAAGCAATGTCACCTGAACTGAAGCAAGAACTTGTTGAATTTTATCAAAAAGATAAAAACAGTCAAATGTTTCCTGGAAGAAAAGAAAAAGGGAGTGTGTGAGGCAAGGATGGTGAATAAATCCTTGAGTACTCTCCTAGAATACCCTTCTCTTTCTTCAATGCTTGGCTCTTTTTCACAAGGTGGTTTGAGACACCAAATTCTTTCATTATTCTTTCTATGGTGATGATGGGGGACTGGGTTAAAATTTGAGCTTGTTGTATACAAGAAGTGTATCTTTTGTATTTTTTTTTCAGTTCTTCCAACATGGCAAAAAACAAATCTAAATCTTCTCTGTCGTTCTCACCTAATGCTGAGGCAGATGACTCCACTTCAAGTTCATAGGTCTTTTCACTACAATATTTTAATTTTTGTGGCGCCTTTTTAAACCTTATTTCCTTGTTGATTTCTTTGTTGAAAGAGCCAAGGGCCCATGCTTGACTGCTGTTTTATGCAAAGTTGATAATGCAGCATTTATGTCTACAAGCAAAGTGTCCTTTTCAGGAGAACTAACAGTGACATTATCAACATCATTGATATCCTGTTGTGGTGAACATGTATCCATTAATTCTTCCTTTTCATGCTTTAGTGCACCAGCATGTGGTTCAGTAGATCTTTCAGTTTGTGCAGTGTTTGTTGCATCTTTCATTTCCTTATTCAGTCTAATCGCACATGTGCTGCAGTGTTTTTCACAAGGAATTACACCTGGAGGTGGATATTTTGTTTTTTCATAGCTTCAGAGGGCCCGTAATTATTTTGTCCTGCACTTGTTTGGATGAATCTTAACACTTTTGCGTCCGGCTGCTTTCAGGGATTTTCAGAAAAAAAACACCTAAATGCACATGGCTTTGCGCAGGAATATATCCGCTCCTGTTTGGGTTACAGACCTGGTCGAAGCGTCAAAAGACGCGGCAAGTCTTTTAGTCTGCACTTGAAAAAATATTTTTGCTTGGGGGTTGTGGATTTTTTTTAGTGACGTCATAAGTGGAAGACTTTTAGGCCATCTTGGCCCACTTTGCCTGGCCCTGGGCACCAACCGTTAGGTGGCAGTGTTTCGCTGAAGTTTTTACTGGAAACTAGGCTACATTCCGAGTCTTTTGATACTTTGGATGACCTGCTGGGGTTTCGGGTTCAAATATTATGATGTAAGTTAGTAAAAATATTTTACTAATTAGATAATTAATTACTTTCTTTATTTTAGATCATAACTTTTGAACCATAAATGTTAGAAAGTCGATCAAAGGCTCAAAAGACTCGGACTCAAGCGTAGTTTCCAATGAAAACTTCAGTGAAACACTTTGGCCTAGCGGTTGGGCCTTAGGACAGGCAACATGAGCCAAAATGACCCCAACACTACTTCACTTATGACGTCAGTCACAAAAAATCCGCACCCCCCAACCAAAAAATTGTTTTTCGAGTGCAATCTACTAGATTGGCCGATCCGTTTGAGCCCTTGAACAGTTCTCTAGCGCAATCGGCGAAGGAGCTAGGGCGTTGGTAAGGCAACCGAAAACTGCTGTTTTTTAGGCCGAAATCGAAGTATGAATATGTTGTGCACTGGCTCTCAAAGTGTTAATTAGATCACTACAAATTCTTCGTTGCAATGAAAACTTCTTAACACTTTCTTAACACGTTGCAATGAAAACTTCTTAACACCTAACCCTGGCATTGAAGTTGTGCAGGGTGAAATGATGGCATTTAGCCTACTTGCTTTGCATTTGATTCACTTGAACATAACCAATACTGTCCACATATGCTAATTTCAATTTGTCATTACTCAAAATTGAAAAATGTTATGTATTCCATACTTTGATATATTGTAGGTAACATGCAGGGCTATGATATCCCATGGGCATCAGCATTTTATAATTTGATCCGTGGGGTCAGTTTCAAGGTAAAAATATAGGTCAAAAGGTCATAACCCCAAAATTTACCCAAATCACAAAAATGATTTCAGATTACAATTCCTGGCTTTTTCCTCTTTTCAAATAGGCTTTTCCAGATTGGACAACTAGTTCAAAAGATATGGTGATGTGAAGTTGGACATCCCCCTTATTTTCTCGAAATTTCAAAAAAATAACCTCCCATATCTCAGGAACCAATCGTCCAATCAATGAAAAATTTTAGATGTGAGGTTTAGGGGTCAAAACCATCATGTATGCCAAATTTCATTAATTTCTGAATGGGTAGGGTTTAGCCCATTGGATGACTTGACATGAATGACCCCATATAATTGTTTTGTTGGTTTTAGCCTACAACTTTTGAACCATAAAGGCTAGAAAGCGAAGTTAACGCTTGAAAGACTCAGATTCTAGCCCAATTTCCACTAAAAACTTGAGTTGAAAAATTACCTACAACGGTTGGTGCCCAGGGCCAGGTAACCTGAGCCAAAATGGCCTAAACCTATCCTACTTATGACATCACCCACAAAAACCTTGAAATCCAGAACTTTCTTTTTTTTTTAAATCTAAACTGAAAGACTCTTTCTAGCTCAGTGGTTCTCAAAGTGGTTGATATTGACCCCCAAGGGTCAATTGGACTATCCAAGGGGTCAATAAATAGTCATAGGGTGGAATGGGGATCACTGAATGGCCAGGGGGTCAATGAATAACTGCTGGGATCTACTGGAGCAATGAAGCCTCCAATTCAAAATTATTGTTGCTCGGGCAAGGAATGGAAACGGTGTTTTCCAACAAATCAAATAAAAGGGTTGGTAAAATCTCAGCTACAGTAGTAGTAAATTCGATTGGAATATTTTTTTATTAAATCATCCATTGTGATGACATTATAAAAATGTTCTGTTTTTTCATCTAAAACAATATTGTAGTGCATGTTTCGTACTTCCCAGTTGTTAGACTGAACAGCAGTAGGCTACTCAGTAACATGGAGAACAATTGTTGTAAACCCAATGTCCACAGCATGGGCGCGATTTTGTTGTAAAATGTGAGGGGGACAGCTTGGTGTGAAACCAACATATTATGCAACCTAAAGAGAAAATGTGGGGGGACATGGCATATTATATCCCCACTGTCTGAAAAAGTGGGGGGGGACGCATCCCCCGTGTCCCCCACCTAATTGTGTCCATGAGCCACAGTCAATAGGTTAAGGTTTTGTGTTGTAGACATTTTGTAAAACCTTGTACGCTTCGTATGTTATTTTGACGCATACTTTCCTTGTATTAATACTGTTGGGTTAGGCCACGTGGTCTACTGAAAATTTGCATACTTTCACTGGCGGTCAACCTGCAGAAAAGTTTGAGAACCACTGCTCTAGCTTAATCACCTGGCAAGTTATGGAGTTGCTAGGAAACGCTAGAAACGTAGTTCACTGTCCCAGAAGCAAAGGTGTTAAAGACAAGTTAACAAACCAAGATGTGCCAAGATGCTATGTACTTTCAGATTTAATTTCTTGGTGTAGCACATGTTTTGCAGTCAATTATGTTTAGTTTGTATGACTATTTTTCATTGACTTTTCAGATTTCAGTCGGATGAGCATGGCATCAAGAAAGAAGGTGTTGCTGAAAGTTATAATTCTTGGTGACAGCGGGTCAGTAATAGTTACTTTTCATTGTCTTCTTGCAACAAGATAACACATGTAGTGTATGTGTGTGGGTCATTCTATGTCAAACGAATTAAAAAAAATGGAAAAGTCCAACCACCATGCAGATTTTCTTCAAATTTAACAAGCAGATAGAACTTTTCATGCTGTTTCCAACAAACAAACTTTTTTTTAAATTAAGGTTTTGCGAAGTTATGGACCATGCAAAATAACTACATTTTGTGAGCAATGAAGCGTAACAACTAGCAAGAAACTCATCAACTATCTTTAAAAAAAAATAAATCATTTTACATATAATAAATCATTTTCACTGTCATCACTTAATTGTTGTAAAAACTTGAAACGAGGATGGCTCAAGTATCTTATCTTCACTTGGGAAGATAAATATCAAAAAATCCATGCGCTTACCCCAATTTTGGTGTAAAAAATAGGCAGCCATCAAAATTGCTCATGCATGACATAAATTTTGAATGGTAATAACTCGATGAACGTCATGTTTTTGGCATATGTAATACATCATCTGAAAGCTCTCATTGTGGAGATTGCAGTCTCAAAATGTCTTCATTGCTTATTTTGCTTCTTTTTAATAAATGTCCCACAAAGTTTTTGCACAAAATTTCAATGTAGTTACAGTTTATCCGTTTCAGTCCTGCATGTGCCAATTTTCTTGCTGAACTTTGAACAACCATAACTCGCCCGTCGATTAAGCTAGAAAGCTGTCTCTCTCTAAAGATGCGTGCAGCTTTATAGTTTAATATTTTTATATAATTGGAAAAGTTTGGGTTTTTTGAGGGTGACGTCATAATGGGGGAAGGTTTACACATTTTTGGCCAAGGTCATCAAGCCCTGGGTGCCAACCCAATGAGCCAATATTTTGACTCAAGATTTTATTGGAAACTAGGCTACAATTTGAGTTTTCAGAGCCCTTAATTGGATTTCTAGCATTTCTGCATCCAAAATTATGGCTCAAAAGCACAAATTTTAGTAAAAAATCAAGTCGCGCAAAAAGTAACCTTGGCCATTTTGGATGAGTGCCATAACTCGCCAGCCAATTGAGCTAGAGAGCTGTTCAAACACTCCAGAGATGTGGAGTCTTGTGGTTTCAATTTCTTTTTAATTGGAAAGTTTTGGATTTTTGTTTTTTTTGTTGATGACATCATAATGGGAGTAAGTTCATGCATATTTCAAAAACGTTATCAGGCCTTGTGCGCCAAGGCCAAGAGCCAATTTTTTGACTCAAAATTTTATCGGAAACCTGTCTATAATACGAGTCTTAAGAGGGTTTGAATGACTTTCTAGCCTTTCTGGTTCTAAAGTTATGGCCAAAAACATGTAAAAAATTAGAGAAATCCCCAGACTTTGCTTAGGCAATAATTAATTAAATAAGCAATGAGAATATTTTGAGACTAAAATCTCCTCATTGAGAGCTTTCAGATGATGCATAGCACATGCCAATAGCATGTGTACTTGTCAAGTTATTAGCATTCAAATTTTATGTCACGCATGAGTGATTTTGATGACTACCCATTTTCTTTACACCAAAATTGGGGTAAGTGCATGGTTTTTTTGAAATTTTTCTTCACAGGTAAATAAAATACTTGAGACAAGATAAAATACTTGAGACATTCTCTTTTTAAGTTTTTACAACAATTGAATGATTACAGTGAGAATGATTTAGTTGTAAAGTTGGTTGATGATTCTCTTGTTAGTTGTTATGCTTCATTGACCACAAAAAGTAGTTCTTTTGTATGGCCCATAACTTAGCGAAACCTTAACCAATTTCAAAAAAAATTTGTTGGAATCAGAATGAAAGTTCTATCTGCTTATTATTTTTAAATATGAGGAAAATCTGAGATGGTGGGTTGACTGGCTGGGACAATTGGCATGGAATGACCTGTGTATATACTCGCAACTCGCAAGCATGGCACCTTACTGCAGGGTTACCCAAACTGTAATCCATGATGCTACACAGAAGGTCCTCAAGGATTTGACAAAAACGAACTTATATTTTACAGCATGTACACTTGTCACAAAAAATGACCACAGTGATTTGTTGTTACACGTTCGTTGCCAGTGCACAATTATATATATCGTACCTAGAAATCCCTCGTTAGCTGCTATTTTAACACCACTTTGCAAATCCATAACTCGCCCAGTTGACTATGCTAGAGAGCTGTTCAAACCCTCACAAGACTCGGCTAGTCTTTGAGTTTGCAATGAAAAAAATATATTTGGTTTGGGTGTCACGTTTTTTTGTGAGTGACGCCATAAGTGGGTAGGTTTTTGGCCATTTTGGCTCAGGTTTACTTGCCTAGGGCCCAACCACAAGAGGGAAGTTTTTCGCTCAAGTTTTTAATGGAAACTACGCTCGAATCTGAGTCTTTTGAGCCTTTGTTCAACTTTCTAGCGTTTCTGGTTCAAAAGTTACGGCAAAAAAGCCATGATTTTGGCAAAAAGCTAAAAACTCAGTTTTTACTGAAATTATGGCTTTGTTGCCATAAATTTTGAACCATAAATGCCAGAAAGCTAATCAAAGGCTCAAAAGACTCGGATTATAGCCGAGTTTCCACTGAAAACTTGAGCCAAAAAATTGGCTCTTGTTGGTGCCCAGGCCCACTGACCTCACCCAAAAAGGTGTAAACGAACTCCACTTATGATGTCACCCACAAAAATCCAAAACTTCCAATTCTTTTTTAATCCAGACTAGAAGACTCGCTATATCTTTTGACTCAGTTTGAACAGCTAATGTTACATCAAAACATTTCTAACATATGAAACAGGATATCGATGCTAGTAAAGGTTTGTCAAGATGAGGCAGACTGAAATGTTAGCATGGCTATAGCTAGAAATGCTTGTTAATTGCTATTGTATACTACAGATGATTTTGAAATACAAATATTACATGTAAACCTTCATCAGTCTTTGTAGCTACAAGAACTCACACTATATTTTTGAAATTGCCCTTTTCTGAAAAATATACTAGTCTTCAGGTACAATATTTCCCACATCATGAAACGCTTTTCTGGATAATTGTGTCTTGACATCGCCATTTAGTCATGTTTCTGTGACCAGGATAACCTTAACATAAAGATAATTTCAGCTTTATGAAACCTTAGTTTAAAAATGACTAGAGCAGAATTGGTGCTTTTTAAAAAAATTGTGGTTGTTAATAGAAAAGGTGTTTATTCTTTCATCTGCATGCTTGTTTTACTTAGTTGTTGCAAAGGTTCATTTGCATATTCTGGGAGAAACCAAAATGAAGTAATTTTCTAAAATGTTGTACACTGTGATGAGAACTAATAGGTGATTATACTTTTTATTCAGAAGGCCGTGCCTTTCGTTTCATGGTTAATTGATCATTGTCATCGTCACAGAATAATAGGTAGAAACTGAACTTAATCTTTAAAGGTTTCAAAAATGCCATCACAAGGGACTAATGTGTTATGCAATTAAATTCATGTCGTTGCTGTATCTTATGAAGAGTTGGGAAGACGTCGTTGATGAATCAATATGTGAACAAGAAGTTCAGTAATCAGTACAAAGCAACAATTGGGGCTGATTTTCTGACGAAAGAAGTGATGGTTGATGATCGGTTGGTCACAATGCAGGTTTGTTTTCATTGTTTTTTGTCTGTTACTTGAAGGAATAATGTTGATGAGCTTATTTTTTTTGTTAAGAGCAGCTCTGATCAGGCAGGAGACTACTTACTGCCCCAAATATTGTCAAAAAATGATACTTTTAACACATTGATTACATCATTGCCTATTACGTGTATTTTTATACTTTTGCAAAAATTATTAATTTTTACAGCTTGCATATCATGAAAACCTAAGGCAGTAAAAATAGTGCAAAATCCATTACTTTCCACATGACACAAGCAATCATTCATAGAGATGCATCATAATGCAGTTAACTGCTGGCCTACAACCTATCCACAACGCAGAAAATGTTTGTTCAACCAACCGCTGCTCAAAATCACCCTCCTTCCTCTAGCTTGACCACATGCAAAACGTATTTAGTCGGCAAAATCCTTGCGACTAAAACCATAGCACAATCAAGTGACAAAAACCCTTTTTTTGTTCAGTGACTATAGCCTGAACATTCTTGTAGTTCCAAGAAAAAATGCGCAAGCTTCAATTAATGTCTAAACATGAAGTTCCTCATTTGGCAGAAATTAAGTGATAAATTCCTGACAGGAGTTATCTTGTAACGGGTAGTGTAAGTGTTAAGTGTGGGTCAGAAAAATGGCTCGAAGTTTGAGTAGTGTCGTCAGCAAACAACTTTGACAATTGCTGTGCAGCAGTGTGTTATTTGCTGTGCAGCAGTGTGTTACGTAGCGTACAGTTTGCCTGGTTATTATTTTTTTATTCTTAATATACGAGTATTATTGTGCAAAATGTTTAATGACTGTAGGACAGTATTGTTAGCTGTGCCCCACGGCACCGTACAGTATTGCCAATGATGGTTTGCAAAGCTACAGTATAAGATTCTAAGACCAGCGACAGGAATGAATTTTCGAATTTTAAGTAGTAAATGGTATGGTCATGATAATTTAGTTTTTACCAATTGCACATAAGAGCAGTCTCATTTACTGTCAATAAGGACGCTGTAAGTATTAACACAGGGGTCAGCAACCCACGGCCCGACAAACAAAATCATCGATCCGGCCCCCACCTTTTCACAAATGGTAGTAACTGTATGGCCCCACCTAGTGGTATCACTGTTTTTGTTCGGTCATAGACCAAATGTTTTTTAAATGACTGAAAAAAATTAAGTCATTTCGGTCAGAATGTCTGAAAATATAGGCTAATGAATACTTCTACGGTGAGTTTTAGTACAACTGTGAGACAAATGACCGAAATGTCTTTGCAAAAAAAAACCCTAGAGTGGTATTATATTTTATGAATTTGCCCGCCTTGCAACTTCTTGCACTGCATGCTTATGAGCAACTACTTATGAGAAACCAGCATGTGCTGTAAATGTACTGCAGGCCTATGTCGTCTTTTGGGCTTTCGTTATGAACTGTGAAAATCAGTAGTTACTCTGATTAAAATTCCATAAATTCCCAGTTCTATCAACATCATAAACAGCAAAGGAGGCGGAATTGTTGGTGGAAAATAGTGCGGCCCGTCAGACTTGGCAGAGTTTGTTTTTGGCCCGCACCTGGTAAACGGTGCCGACCCCTGATATGATATTTGACCTAACGACACGCCATTTAAACGTATGTGAAATAAAAATGGGACAGTTTGGTCATCTGTGTTTCTCAGAGACCTTGTAGTTGACTTCTAAGATGAGTTATTGATAATTTATTTAAACGCATCTACTTGTCCAGTTTAAGGAGTTCAGAGCAGGGTTGCGGAGTCGGATGTAAAATGTCCGATTCCGACCTTTCCAAATTTCCGACTCCCGCCTGCTCAGGAATCCTGGATGGTCCACTACCCAAAGCTTGTTCTTTTGTTCATTTAATATACTTAGAAAAATGTTAGAAACCTGTGCTTCCATGACGTTTCCTGATTTTCAGAGACGAATGGAATGGTGCCAGAGTTATTTTACAAAAATGTAGGATGTATGGGTGCTATGTTACCATGGTTACCTGGTGTGTAGCAAATTTCGGACATCTTTCTAAGTTAACATTTCAATGCAATTTTAAGTGCAAAACCTGTTTGGCCAGATATGACCACCGGTACTTGCTTACTGTATATGTGAAGAGTCTTCCTACACCATGGCTTTATATGAAAAACGGATCTAACATGCGCATGATGTTTTCTACGCACAAAAAATCCCCTTTTTGGTGGTACCCTGCATAAAATTTGTATGCTATGTATGTTTCGCTGCGCAGATACAATTTTGTTGCGAAATCCATTGACAATGGACATATGGAAGTAAAAAAATAGTTTGGTCCGGAAATAACGGATGTCACGTGTCGCAGGATGACGTAATCAAATAATGGGTGGGGGCAATGTGGCATTATACTTAGTTTTCATGACTCGTATAGTAAAATAAGCTTACCTGAGCAGGGTTTAACACAGAGTGAAGTTCGGTTGTTAACAATTTTGTAGCAACTAGCAGTCAATGGAAATCATGGTGCACAGCAAGAATTCTCTGTTTCAATAAAAGTTTCAAAAGAAACTACCATTTTAACAGGCACGAGTTAGGACTCCTAAGTTAGGAGTGCGGTGTATAAAATGATTCAATTGGACTTCCGGAGTCGGATACAAGCAACCGACTCCTATTCGGCAACCCTGGTTGGGGTCAACTGAAAATTGCTTAAGTTTGAAATGGCCGATAGAATTCCCATCGACTACAGGTTGAATGGCAGCGTGTTGAACCTCCGCAAGCTTCACGCCAAACCAAGTCTAGCACCACTGCAGTGTTCGAGTTCCAATATGCAAACGATGCCGTTCTTCCTTCCCTGAACGATTCTTGCAACAAAGCCAAGTTAATCGTCAACACCCGGAAGACTGCAGTCATGTTCCTGGCCGATAAAGAACCCATCTTTAAGTTGACCAGTTAACTTACCTGGGCAGCATTCTTCTTCGTCGTGCTCGATCGCTCACAAGACCCACAACCGCATCCGTCAGGTTACTGCAGCCCTTGGCAGGCACAGCGGTAGAACTTCTCTAAACCAGAATCTCGCAATTAAAACCAAGGTTGTAGTGCACTCGGCCATTTGCATATCTACCCTGCTGCACAGCGGAGAGATGTGGACGCTTTGCAGGTCCACTGCCTTGAGACGTTCCACATCAGGTGTCTCCAACTGATCCTCGGCATAACCAGAAAAGCTCGAGTCCCACATGTCCAGAAGCTGCAGAGAAAAATCTCCACATCACAAGGAGTTCGTGTTGCAGCTTCCCTCACACCGGTCACGTCATCAGCATTCTGGAGAAACGTCTTCCACGAGAGATACTCAGTGGCGAACTTGTATCTGGTCGAGGTTCGCCAAGCGGGCAGAAAATACCCATTCAAGGACCATCTGCACTCCACTCTAAAGAAGTGCAACATCCCACCATCGGGTCTGGAGGCCGCAGCCGCATGCAGGATGGCATGGCGCGCGCCCTGTCAACAGGCGGTCGGTGATTTTGAACTCAACCGCACGACAACCTTTGATGAGCGCCGTTCACGTGGACATGATCGCCTTAAACACCTCCAACCCGGTTCTGGTATTCTGTTCCCACTTGTGGACGAAAGTGACTTTGGCATCGGCTCCCAGCAAAACAGTCACAGGCCGCGCAACATCACACAGCACTCAAACTCTGTGGAGGAGGAAGTCATCATCGAACGTGATGTCATCATCGATCGTGATGAACTTACAGAACGAACGAACGATTAACCACGTTAAGCGTCGATGGCTTAGTTCTGTTTCCATCCTGAAAAATGTAGACCTTACTGAAAGAGCGCAGTCCTTCAGTCAGCCTGCTTAAGAATCCAAGAAAATGCCCGACCCCCCAGCAATTGCGTTTCAAGCAGCAACATAAAATAACAGCCTCACTAATAAAAGAAGCTGTCCAGTCCCTGCAAGCATTCGCATTAACACCAGCGCAGACCACACAGCGGCTGTGTCAACTGCTCACACTTACTCATGCACCAAACAGCGACACGGACACGAGGAAGCGTAAATTTCCCGAAATCTCGCATATTGGTCGAAACCGCCAAGATCTCAGCCGATGAGAGTGGAGCTTCTAGACAGGAGGCAATCGAAGGTGATTTCAGTCATATCTCTTGATGATCATGATGATGAGGTGGCGGCAAAAAGCAAGACGGATGTTGCGCATGCGCAGTACACTGTTCCAGATCCACTGAACAATAAAATCACAAGATGTGAAGTATGTCCGGCATTGCAAGTGTTGACTGATATAAAGGCCTGGGGCTCCTTTTACAGTTATAAGGTTTTAAAGTCGCTCTGTGGTTCAAAATATCGGTTTCATGAAATTCGATCAAAAACTTGTGTTTGCACTAGCTGCATACTAATTGAATTATTTTTTTTTTTTTTCATATTGCATTCAACAGATTTGGGACACAGCGGGACAAGAAAGGTTCCAATCGCTCGGCGTGGCATTTTATCGTGGAGCAGATTGTTGCGTTCTTGTTTATGACGTAACAATGCCTAACACGTTCAAAACATTGGATAGCTGGCGCGACGAGTTTCTGATCCAAGCCTCACCACGGGACCCGGAAAACTTCCCGTTTGTTGTTATTGGCAACAAGATTGATTTGGAGAATAGGGTGGTGAGTTTGTGTTGTTGTTGCATGCTTGATTGTCTGTGACGTGTATCATCGCTGTGTGGGGACTTGGAAGAACCTGGTCCATCCCGATTTTTATTGCTGGAAAAATTGATATGCTTCTCAAAAAGTTTCAAACATTCACATCAATAAGTTTGTTGTGGAAAAAAATAAGATTTGAACGAGCAGACCCGCTCACAGAGTCATTGTAAGCGAAAAAGCATCTGCAATCACCAGTTGAATAAAACCGAAAGCTATGAATGAAGCAGTTGTAAGGGCGAAGAAAAGGTGGGGATGAAAGAATGGCTTTGGTAAACGTTCGAAAAATGTTTCAGCAAAAAAGTTTAAGAATTGTCATGTAATTTTTATTTTGCCATTTTTTTCTTGTTTTTTTCCAGTACGCTTCAACAGAACGTTTCATCAAATTGTAATTTAGGACAGTTTCGTTGTCACCGTAATCTCCCATGCCTTGCGACAATGTTATGCGCTGCGAGCGAGCCTACTATATTGCCTCACCATTTTTATCTTCAACTGTTCAGCATTTTCTAATTCAAAATTTTCTGAACTTTTTTCATCGATCACATAATCAATTGTTTCATTTTTGCGTTGATTCCCGATCAAGTTTAAGGTGATTCTTTTGTTCAAAGGTGTCATACAAACGAGCCCAGGGATGGTGTCATAGCAAAAACAACATACCTTACTATGAGTGTTCAGCTAAAGACAACATCAACGTCGAGCAAGCCTTCCAGACCGTGGCCAAGCAAGCCCTACTCCAGGAAACAGATGTTGAACTATACGATCAGTTTCCGCCTCCTATCGATCTCAAAAACCAGGACCAACAAGCAAAGTCGTCTGACTGTGGATGTTGAAATCCAGCGTTAACCGAAAGAACTAATACTTTAACAGATGTTGTCGAGCGGAGTATTTGATTTTCAGAAACCTGGTATTCACGTTTGTCGAAGTGCACGCAAAGTATGCCTGGCAGGAGACTATTTTCGTAATTAACTTCCTTATTGCATCGATTCTTGCAAGACTCGTCAGTGGTTTTGCGACTAAGCGTTATTTTCATGTTGCCTCGTGTGTTACTTCTCTGCTCTGCCACGTCGTGAAGATTGTATTTAATGGTTTTCGAACTTGATTGACCTTTCGTGCTGCATTGAAGAAGCAGCAGTTTGTTATTTGAACCCCTTGAGGCGGGGGTCAAGGTGAGAAAGATGCCTTTGAAGAATGTTTGGTTCGACCTGAAGTGCTTTTGCTTGTTATCTTCAAGCTGCTGTTGCGGATGACTGGTGAAGCGTGACCGATGCCCGTCTCACATCTCTCCACTGGATTTATGGGATTTCTTGTTCGTGAAATCCTTTCAAAACTTTTCATGTATCGCCCCTGAGATGGGAGGGGAAAGGTCAAATGTCGGCCATTATTTACTCTATTTCCAATCCGGTTTTAAAACAAGCGTTTGCTTCCATGCATCCATGCATGGACGAATGGGTCGCTTGCACGCCTCACTGATTTTTCATCACTGCATGACGTCATACCTGGAGGCCACAGAAAGAATTGTTCTCATACTTTGTGTTGCGTTCGTCCCTTGTACAATATTCCTCGTGCCACATCCGTCTAACACTGTTTCACGACTTCACTGATTCCTACGAATTTGTTTGTCTGTTTTTCTGATTGTGACGCAATCAAAGCCAACAACAGGAACTTCCGGTTTGTCGGTGCAGCCAGCGACATCTTGCGGCTCCTTAAACCAGCTGCTGGAACCGGATTCTACGTCACAATGCGCATGTCGCAATAAATTAGGCAATCGCTGATGATGTCGTGACGTAATCGTTAAACCGCACTTGGTGATCTTTATCTTGATTGTTGTGGCGTCGCAAATAAACCATTGTCTCGTCGCTGTTTTGAGCCGATGCTTAAAAACGAGCTCGTTTGCAGAGACAGTAAAACGAGTTGTTAGATCACGTGATACAAAATCATGCAAGATCGTGACGTCACGCTCTTAACGTAATGTTCGTTGCCACGTCATTCAACCTCTACTGGTTCTACCCTTTTATTGCAGCTGAAGCGGCTTCGAAGAAACTCACACAAATGCCAATGTTGGAATTAAGCATTGCATTGGGGGGTATTTTTGGTCCAGTTACTGGTTCAGGAGCTTCATTCAAGAAGTGATGAAAAATTTCAACATAAAAAAGGTACTGAAAATTGATCAAGAAAAGTCACGATTCATTATCGGAAACTAGTCTAGTCCGGTTTTATGCCGAAATACAAGCTGAACACATCCAACACCAGACTGTCATCGGGTTAGTGTCGCATCCCTTTACATTAGATCTACTTCATAACTTGAAGGCAGGCTTCAGGCGTTTGTGACAGACTTCGTAGAACCCGAGGTCAACCTTTCATTTTTACTCACATCGACCTTCATTAAACTGTGCTGCATAATAGGTAGGAATAGAGGACTTCTAACAACAGGTTCAACCTGAGCTGGTAAACATGGATGGGTGGTGATGCACAGGGATTTGTTATTGCATATTTGTGGCTTAAACTAACAAGCAAGACAAATGCAGCAAAACTTAATTTTAGGCGAATAACGTTATTTTGTTTAGAAAAACGCCTCTCAAAGCACAAAATGACTATTTTCTAAAAATTGGGGGGTCATGGCCCATTTGCCCCCTTGGCTACGCCTATGCTTTGGCCCGCACTCGGAAATTTTCTGCGTACACGGATTATTTTTACAGCTGGTGCGGGAGGATGCACGTTTGTAACCAATCCATTCAACACTTGGATGGCACTTTCAAAAGCTAGAATGGTGGTTGGCCAATTTGCTCGCGATATCTAAATGGGCTATCTTTACACGCAGGCTATCAAAGCTGTTGTTGTGAATAAGCCGAAACATGGAGAAACAAGGAGCTCAGTTTGCAATACATGCAGTCAGTAGTTTGTTCAGGGGCTTTCACTAAAACCAAAGAGCACCATCACCTTTTTTATAATCTAAAATGATCTCTGAAATCTTCGGGGTGGATGCAAATGCCCGGTTTTTCCCCACCCTGGTTGTGGGCCTGATTCAACTTTCACGCGCGTAAAACCTTGTTAAAAAGTATTTTTGACATTTTTATTGCTTGATTATTATCTTGAGTTCTATATTCGACTCCAGCGATAAAGCAGCAATGAAGGCGATTGATGAACCTACAGCAATCCACTTACAAATGTAAATGCACTCTATGTGTGTCTGCAGTCTAAGTTTCATTTGTATGTGCATTTGTTGTGAAATGAACTATTCTAATCATAACGGCTCAATGACTATTATTTTCAGATCATGGTTGTTCAAAAAAGGGGCACCCAACAACATTGATAGCTTAAAAAACATATCAAGGTGAGACTGAAAAATAAACCCTACTTCTGCAAAACAGCCCCAATTTTGAAAGTTCACCAAAAGTAGCGGTAGCGATAGCTCGCTATTATTTTTGTTCAGTAACGGGAGGAGTAGCGCCACTATTATTTTCAGTAAATAGCGGAAGCGACGCTGTTTTCAAAGTAGGGCTTGCCCACCTTTGCATGTTCCCTCGGTAGTCTGCTGATTGGACAGGCCGAATTTACATGGATGAGTCTGTGGCTGGTGTAGCAATATAGGGCTCTTAAGCACACATTATGGCAGTTGTTTCCTACGTACCTGGCCTAGGGCTAGCTAGTAGGCTTACTGTCATCTGTAGTCTAAGCAAGCTAGAGCAGGCTGGTTATTTCAGTGTGGTCTGTCTTGCACTAAGTATCTTGGGGTGTATATCTATAGTAGTCACTATATATCGACCAACATCTTTCCTGGACAGACCACATACATAACCTTGAAATAAAACTCTCCCGAAGTGTTGCAATGCTTTATAGGATACGATATTACCTCAGTAATAATGCATTGAGATCAGTTTACTACAGTTTAACTTATAGTCATCTCCAATATGCAATTGGTGTCTGGGGTGGAGCTGGAAAAACAGCTTTGAACAGACTGAATGCTTTACATAACAAAGTATTAAGAGCAATGACCTATAGCTCTTACAAGTCGAGAGTCTCACCATTGTATAAAAACTTAAACCTTCTTAAAATTAATGATATATACATTCTTGAAATAGGTAAATTCATGCATAATTTGCACTGGGGTAGAATACCTGTTAATTTCGATCATTTGT
>Ga0210059_1005842_pt1 | contig 19759 bp, 14 predicted proteins | sample Ectturendosymbi2_FD_188042 | JGI IMG/M metagenome (GOLD analysis project Ga0210059, IMG submission 188042) | Ecteinascidia turbinata endosymbiont from Florida, USA - Sample 2 (SPAdes) (version 2) | ecosystem: Host-associated > Tunicates > Ascidians > Unclassified | place: Key West, Florida... | reverse complement strand
GCCATTTACAGTAATTTCAGAAAGTAAGGGGTAGATGAACATGCACGTTTTTATACGTATGTGTGGTGTATGCAAACAAGTGAATTAAACGCATTTGTGACGTTTATGAAGAAAAAGGAAAGCGCAGTACAAAACCTTTTCTTTTTAGGTGTAGTGATTGCAGCATGACTGCTCTAGCAGTAGACTCAACGCAAGGCCTTTCTTGCACAAATAGGCCTACAGAAACGCCTTCCCGTGGTACCCCTTGATATCACAAAACTTGCTGTATTAATGACGCCACATGTCTGTCCAACGGGATGAATTGGGCAGATAATACAATGAAATGCGCAAAGCTAAGCAAATCTAACGCGCATCAGTCGCCGTGGACGTCACCAAAGTCTGCGCTCGGAATTTAGTCGGAAGAGACTGTTCGAAAATTGGAGGCACTCTCCCTCAACAGCTATCCACAACCCGAGGCCTCACGTTGCGCCCGCTACGCATTTGGGAATGCGAATCCAGCAGTGGCGACTGGGTCTAGTCTGTGAGACACCCTTTAACGACCGCGCGAGCCAATAAATTGGCTCGCAATTTGTTGGCCATAAATCGCCAGGGGGCTCAGGGCCCAATGACGTCATCCAAAAATCTCCAAATCTGCCCACTGTCTGACATTACCCACAAAAATACAAAAATCCAAAACTTTCCAACTCTATTTTCATCCCAAACTGCAAGGCTTTTCGAGTATTTAGAGGCTTTGAACAGCTCTTTAGCCCAATCGTCTGGTGAGTTATGGGATGTGCCCTAATTGGCCAAGTATACCCTTTCTGGGATTTTATTTTTTCCCCAAAATTTGGTTTTTGAGATATAATTTTGTCACCAGAAATGCTAGAAAACCGATGATATCCCTACAGACTTAGATTATAGCCCAGCTTCCAAAAAATCTTGAGCCAAAAAATTCCTCGTCGGGTTGGCGCCCAGGACCCGGTGACCTCGGCCAAAAATACGTACCCCAATTATGACGTAATAAAGAAAACACATCAACCAAATTTTCAATAGTTTTTTAATTAAACTAGAAGACATTCCGCAATCCGTATGTTCAGAGGGTTTGAACAGCGCTCTAGCTCATTCGGCTGGTGAGTTTTGGTGTTGCAAATTTCAGCAAGAAACGTGGCGCACGTGTGACTTAAAGAGATTTAATCTTGTTTTTGATGAACTGATCTTTGAATGATTTTGTTCCAAGTAAAACTGATCGTTAAATTGTTTGTTCTGTTCCAAGTTCTGTTCCTGTATTTTTGAAAACGTTTGCTGCAATTTCCTTAACTCCTTGTTTTTCACAATGAGGTTTGCTTTTGCAGGTATTGGGCAGCAAACAGAGTCCAGTCCTTTGGCCTGTAAGTCATCCGACAATTTTTGAACAACTTGCAGCGGTCCAACTTCAGAGCTGTCGTAAGTAAACCTACTTGCTGTCCATCATCAATTTTGGTTTCATTATTTTGTGCATGATTGAATGGTCCTGCGGAGATAGAATACATAGCCATCACTGCATTGCCACCTTGTATCATACCATCCTGTAAGATGGTCAACCATCCTGTTGAAAGAAATCTGACTTCGTTTTTAATATTTTTTTGACTGACTTTTCTATTTGGTTTGATGAATGCATTTTCTGCATCAACCAACAACAACCAACAACCATTCTCTAGTTTCGTCTTTGAAAAGTTTCTGTAAAAAATGTATGACTGTTTTATCCCTGATTCGATTCCAGCACAAGTTTTCAGTGTTCCTGCAGCATGAGTAAAATATTACGATTTATTCGTTTTTTATAGACAATCTTATAAAGAAAAAGCAAATATATCAATTTTAGCCATAACGTGCCAAGCGCTTTCTCTAGATGGCTAACAAAAGGATCCAAACTTTCGGATTTTCGTCTATGATGCGTTTTTTCCGTGCCCGTGTTCGGAAACAATCACAGCAAAATTTAGAAAAGTTACTATTTTGTTTCATAGCACCATGTTTCTAAATGTCCGTTTGTGAGTTCTTTGGTTTTAACCGCTTATTAAGCAAGCGGTTAAAGATGCCAACAATAGTTTAACTTCTGTTCTCTGAGACAACAACACTAGCTCAGGAAACTAACAATGGCTACCGCGAGGCAACCACTGGAATGCCCCGATTAAACTGTATTTTTTAGAGCAAGTGGACTCTTTATTGTCCAAGGTATACATTGTTATATAATTTACTGCGGGATTACGACAATTACAGCACGAAATGACATACTATCATGACTTATAATACATTACTTCATCATTAGATGTTGAGGTCGCACGAGATATATCAGCACAAACGAATAATGCAAGTTTACTTACAGTTTCATCCAAGAAAGCAGTAATCTCATGCATAACTTTGCATAATTCCCCAATTTTTACTATCATTTTACCATTTGTCGTTTACTTTGACAAAACTTTGCTCGCATAAGGCTTAGCTTGCCTAAACTGGCAGCATGCCGCTTTTTCGTTAAGTTTTCAAATTCATTGTCCAAACTGACAGAACTTCGCTTTCACGTTAGGTGTCCAAAATCGAATGCATGCGGTCGGTTCAGGTGGCCCGTAATTTATAGCGTGACCTGCTTGTTCTTTTATGAAAATTGCTTTTGCCAGGGCCGTTTTGCGCTATAGTCTGGCCGGAACTTCTCGTGATCGCTTGCACCAGCGTAAGGTACCGTGTCTTTTGATTGACGTTTAAATTTTCTTTATACGGGCCGAATTGGTGCGAGAAATCGCGCGATGCGTTCGGCTAAATTCGTGCTTTCGTAATTAATTAGCAGAGCTCCGCATCCTTCTGCGAGATTCATACAGCCAGGTGTTTATCGCGTCTGGCTGTGCGGCCATTCGCAAGTCTCTCCGCACGGTTGCAATATTCCATCCGGCCTCCCTTGTTGTTGTCATCGTGTGTTCGGGCTCGCTTTCAAGCCTGGTGACGTTAACTCGCGCCATATTTTCGAGGCGTAGGGTCACGTAGGCTTTTAATTGCCTGCGTTGTAACCAAAGCTTTAGCATAAACTGATCACAAGTATTCTTTTCGAGTTAGCTACACGTTTGGTTATGCTATTTCATAATTCAATATAGGTTTTTTTGCAAGGGCAGTAATGCCATAGGATGGCTAAAGGTTTTTGTTACCAAGGTTTTAAGTCTAATTTTTCTTCCCTTTACAATTGGTTCTTGGAGATTACTGCTTTCATTGACAATATATGTATATGTATAGCACATACTGGTTATACAATAATAATGCACAACAATATTGCACATGGCCAGGCATCAGTCTTTTGAGTTTTCGGTCTTGGCTATAATCTGAGGTATAGCCTGATTTTCGTTGTAACTTCGTTTGACGGTGGTCACTTTCAATTCTTGCAACGGCAACTGCGATGGCTGTCCCTGGGTTTGATTTAAGAACTCAGCAGTTCTCAAACTTTGTTCAATCTTTGCTCGTGTTAATGTTCCAAAGGTTGTATCTGGTCCCCAATAATAGAGTAACTTGTTCTTCAGGTCTGGTCTTTTTCTGATTCTTTCCACATAAAGTCCACCTTTCCGTGATGCTAACGAAAGTTGGTATGCTTCGTCAGTTTCATCGGCTAATATAAGAAAGGTTACCACTTCGTCGCGGTCTATTTCTCGAAGAATCCAATTGTACAAAAGAGCAATGACCTCAGTAACCGAAAGTGATGAGAGTGGTGTCGCAAAGGTGCGCCACTGACTTACGCCGAAACCACTCAAGAGGCTTCGAACACTTTTTCGCTTTCCACAGCGTAACGAAAGTATTGCAATCAGCGACATTTCCAGTTCGTCACTGCTTATCGGCAGATATCTACTGCGACAATGTTCATGTCGGTTTTAATAGGTGCTATCAGAATCCAGCACCGCTCTGGCAATGCTGTTGGTGGTGGTTGCTTGAGGTAGTAAGAAATGCTGCGTCATTTATACAATTCCTTTTTTTTTACATGTCTGTAATATATAACACAAAATGGTTACTAACGTCTTTCTTTTCGTACAGTGGTTAGTACACACTTCTCATTGGTGATGCACGCTCCTAATACCAACATGCGTTCTGGTAATTTTAACACAAAATGCGTTTCCACTTCATCGACATGTCCATACTGTTGTAGTGTCACTGAGTCCTTAGGCCACTGCATGACTCGAACGAAGTTCGGCGAATGGTTTGCATTTGGTTCGAAACTTTTCACTTCGGCGATTATGTTCCTGTTGGTTAGGAAGGCATTATTTAAAGACAGCAGATTATTTATTTTTCTCTAGCTGTTCGCTGTACAACAATCACACTGTTACACGATTTCGTACAAGAGCGTATAGCCACTGTTGCTGAGTTACATAGTGAAAACATTGGTTTATCGCACGGTGATCGCAGTGATCTTATACTGAGAACGACAAAACCTACAGACAGTAATTTTAAACGGTACATCATCAGTCCTATTAGTCAGTCGTTGCCGCTTGGTCACATGCGCTTTCATCTTTACACGTCCCGTGTCTTTGTAGTACTTGGCTCTATGCGTGATTTATTCTTCGTCTTCGTGCAGTGGCGGGTTTTCCTCACTAGTTTCGTCGTCAGTCAGCATTTTCTTACCCAGCATGTTAGGAGGAAATTCCTCCGTAACATCTAGTTCATTTTAAAATAAAAACTGGTTTAATTGTCAGTTGAACCTCTTTCTCAGAAACTGGTGACGTAATGGTACCATCCCAGCTATAATACCGCCCAACAAAAGGTTTGAACTCAAAAGCGTCCGAATCTTTTGAAATCGAAGCAGGACGATTTGTGTCTTTGCAGGGCTTGATTAGTTTTGTAGCTCTGTCGGCCAGCAGCTTATGAAAATCTTCGAACCACTGCATTTGTCTTTAACGGTCCTTGAAAAGGGTTAAAAGTTGGTACAGTCTTACGAAAGATGTAACGAAAAAATATACGCATTACAAATTAAATTGTTTGAGACAAGTCATGATCCATTGTAGTCAAATACTATAAGATTTTGATTGGAACTTTGGATTTAGAAAAATCGTCTGTAAACATAGGCAGTTCTAACAACATCTTGCCAAAACAACTGTAGATAGATAACCATTGTTTTCAAGATTTCAGACATTTTTCATACAGTTTTGCGGTAAAAAAACGCCAAAATTACGTTTATTAGCTTCTCTACATCTTGCAAATAAATTTTTACTCAATGTTTTCATTTACTAAATCATCGCTCGTGATTTACATCATCCAGTTGATTCTTGCACTTTTGTTTCAATTCATGCAGCATCTCCTCAAGCTGACGTTCCTCTTCTATCTGCAGGCAAATTGAAAACATTACTGTTGCATATGATGCTTTGCAGTGTGCACACCTAACATTTACTCATTTTTGCCTTAGTTACCCAGGAAAAAATTTTTGCTTAAGCACTTAAAGGATGTTATTAAATCCGTTTCCTGCTTTCCCAATCAAAGATTTTGCTGCACAAAAGTTTTCTAGCATACAAGATAAATTTTACTGCAAAGCGTTTGTGGAAATTATCTAAATTTTTTGAAAAATTGATCCTCATATCCCTCTTTATTATCACCACAATATGAAACAAACGGTAAATATTTGGAAAGTAGATCCTAGTTTTTCAATAACGGTGAACAACCGCTAAATCTCATCTGTCCTTGGAAATGATGTCACAATTTGTGACTAGCAAGGCATGTCTCGTGTTGAAAATTGTATGATTAATAGGTGTTTGCAAATGGCATTTTTTCAATTTGAGCATTTACCTGTTGTTTTACGTTATCCAAAAAATCTATCTGTAAATCAGGTTGAAAGAAATCTGTAACTGATGCTTATTTGGTTTTAAATTTTTATGAAACATCTAACAAAAGTGTGTATGCTTCTCGAGCAACGTCTCGGCTGCGCCTGATGGTCGCAACCTTCTCCACCTCAATGATCATTTTAATCGTGTGTGTTGATGTGGCAGGAATGTAACTGGAATAAAAGGTGCAAAACATCTTTTGCGAGTGTAGTTTACTTTACGAATCCGTCCACGTTTAATGTTTGACAGTTGCATAAATCCTAGTTGAAAAAGACAATTTTGTCCTGCTTTGCTTCAAGCGTGTGGTGCATCAGTCATGGTCGAGTTTGCTTTCATTTGCCCTTTCTCACGTTTAGTTAGGTATACTGCAATGGTTTTCCTTATGTGTTCTCTCAGAACCTTTGATTCAGTTGATTTAATTTTTGTTTTATTATATTATATTTTCTATGGTAGTATGTTAGTTGAAAAAAACTTTTCTTTTGTCTGTTAACTAATAAAATTCTTTATTGTGCTTTGTGCCTTGACATGTTTCCATTATCAATCTGTTGAGGTACTAGATAATGGTACTTTCAAATTTCAGCCTTCACTGATTAGATTTCGAACGAAATAAATGAAATGATTCTATGGCCACTTCCGAAAATATATGAAAAAATGAAGCATGGAGTTGGGATTGCGATCATGTAAAGAATTTTTCATCACGCCTTATTTTTTATCAATGATATCAACAAAAATTTGAAATAGAACCAGTGCTTGTCTGATGAAACTGAGATATCAAGCCACAAGCAAACGTAACCGATTTTTTTTCGTTTTTGGAATAATGGTAATCATGGCCGCATTTCCCCTGGAGGCATACTTGGTTTGTGTGCCTTATACTTGCCAACAAATTCCAGGCGACATATTGCATTCTAAAATGTAGGTCACAGATGACAAAAATTCTGGGAATCTTACTGGTAATTTTCGAAAAACAATACAAGTATGCGAAATAAGTTTCTCGCTACGACCTCTTCGGATCATACCTACTGCTTATATAAGTACGTATATATGTTGCACAGACAGACACACACATCAAACAGATATTGTATATGGTCTGATCCTGAACAAAATCTACTGAAAATGTTCTGCATTTGTATTGAAGGTTAGAGTTTTTACAAAATTTCAAGAAAGTGGTTATATTGTAATAAGCCTAGTAAGCAAAAGAATCGTTGTTTTTAACGTCATTCACATCGTTTGTACACGATTTAACCACTGCTACTGCAATTTCACTCATCATTACGACCACCATCACAAACATCCATGGCTTCGTCATTATTTTTAAAATCAGTATTTCTGTTTCACCAAATTTAACTCCAGGCCCACCGACAGGATTATTACCGCTGTTTGTCTTGCAACGTACTTAAGTGGTGAAATATTATCAAAGTGTAAAAACCAGCAGAGTTTTCTGAGATAGTCGTTTGTGCTAGAGTATTGGGATGGAATCCTCCCACCACACCCTTAGGTAGCATACAAGCGATAATTATTTCTAACAGTATATTTTTACTGCTATGACAAAAATTACTTTCGCAGTTGGTGTTATGTGAAGAGTTCACTCTAGGACAGTGTTTCTCAACCCCAGTCTGCGGACTCAACTGAGTCCGCGGAAGGCTCTGGGGTCCACAAGCACTAGGGGCAAACAGGTTTGCTGGAATACCCTCACACAGTAACTCTATCAACTTCATACCATCGACGTTTTTGTTTGTACAACGATTAAAATGCACCTAACCAGTGTGAAAAAGTAAAAAATTTGCTGTTCCACATGGCATTTATACATTTGAGGTAGTGTGGTCAGCAACATAAGCTTAAAGTTGTTGTCGTAACTGCAGTTCGTTTTTGTCGTTTTAGTTTATAATTGCTAAACGAAAGCAGGCGTTTGCGGATAAAGACAACTACTTGAAACTTGGATTTACTTCAGTCGTGGTAAACGGTGAAATCCGACCACAATTCGTGTTATGCTTAGAAGTCCTTGCCCACGGATCTCTCCACCAAGCTTAACTGTCGAGTAAAAATAAGTAAAATATCACGACGAAATTCTTCAGATTTATACAGAGAAAAACACCAGGTTACGCGAAGCCGTACTTATCGTCTATCAACTTCAGGAGTAAAAACTTACTCCTGCAGTAAAGCAGTGCATGCTTTTTTCTTTTTCTTTGAAAAATGCAAGATCAAACGCGCCTTATACAGCAGGAAAAAGCTTGGTCAAGCCAGAAGCCGTGAAAATAGCCAGGATAATGTGTAGTGAGGCCGCAGCTCAGGGGTGTGGAACCAAGCAGCACTGCCGGGCCAAATGCACATAACCAGATTGGTCCACGGACCACAGCTGTATGTGTCAAGCTCTGCAGGTTAGACAAATCGCTGGCCGCCCGCTGAAGATTGGCAATACCCTTAAGCTGCGTTCTCTGTGTGTTTGTTTGATTAAATCGCCATTGTTCCACGAGGTGTGGACAACACAGCGGTTCAGGTTTAGACAGAATTGCGGTTGGACGCTGAGTTTGAAGAGTTCTGTCGCTATTTCGTTAGTTAAGACTAGTTGGTTTTTCCTAACGTAACCAGGCACGTGTGCAACGTCGCGCAGGGCCACGATCTGCGAACTTGATAACGCGCCCGATACTTCCTCCAGGTCAGTGGGCGGACATTAAGATTTACAATCGTAACGCTTGCTTGTGGAGTAGTGGGGTCTGGATGAAGTGAATACCAGGTGCAGGTGAGCTGGTGTGGTCATGAGGGTAAGTAAACAGTATACTATTTTAGGGTAATTAAACAGGTCATAAGGGTCAGTAAACAGTGTACTACTTTTAGGGTAAGTGAACATAAGGGTAAGTAAACAGTATGCTATTTTTCTTTTAATAAAATTTAGGTGTGACGGGCCACTTTTGGCGCGCGCGCGACGGGTTACACACACCTACCGTAGCTAATAAGTTAGCTACGTTTTTTTTAAAACAACACCATCAATTGGCGCATCCAAACACTTTCAGTCGATATTCTGAAACAAATTATTGCTGCTGAAACGCGAAGTGAAATCATATTTCAGGGTTGGGTGAGACTACATAATTTGGAAACGATGCACAGTTCATGGTGTTCACGCGATACCGTGCGACTGAGGACTACGTGGAACAATTTTTCTTGTGCCGTCCACTTGCCAAACGTGTTACAAGAAATGAAATGCTTAAGAAAGTAGAATCATTCACTAAGTAACATCAACTTTCGCGCAACTCACTGCGTGTCTGTTTGTGCCGATGGTGCTTATTCGGCCATGATAAGAATAAAAAAACTTCATGAATTTATAAAAAACGAAAAAAAATATTTAGGTGGTTATCGTCTTCTTCGTCGAGCAAAATCAGACAGCGAAGAAAATTAAGATTTGACAGTTTTTAAATAGATTTCATCTGCTGTTAATCACATCAAAAGCTGTCTTTTACGCATTCGTTAGGTGCGGCGAGATGAGGGCAGAGCAGAACACAGTGGAGGTTTGTTTCATTGGCTCATGAGGAAAGATGCTGGAAAGAGTGCAATGGAACCGGTGCGTTAATTTAAAGAACAGAATCATAGCTTTGCTGAACGATTCATCGACAGCAAGTTGATTGTCAAATTTTCTTAGGTGATTTTTTATATGTTTGAATCAGCTAAACAGCTCCAGGCACGTAAAAGGTAAAACACTTTTAGATGTGTCTGAGACATTGTCTTTCAAAAGTAAGATACAGTAGTGGATCCATCGAATTGAAAATGGAAGAATATCTGCATTTTTAGCATTAAACGCATTTGCAGAAAAGGTAGAAATTGATTTGCTCTGCATTTGTCAAATTTTCTTGAGCGCCTTCCAACATCTCTCCGCGATGGATAAATATATCCCTTCTCACAATCACATCAAAACATTTAACTGGGTGCGAAGCTCTTGAGGTGCCGGAGTTGCAGGTTCATTGTAAAGTAGATTGCATTTTGCTGAACAGCTGATTGAGCTGCAAAGTCGACAGGTGTAGAGTCTGACCCAATTTTGAGTGGATGTCCAGACAACGGAACCAAATCTCTCTGATCTGTGTCGGCAGGCAACAAAAGCTCTTGTTTTCCAACTACATGCCGTTGTGAAGCTGTTTTTCAACGATATAACTATTTTTTGAACCAAGCACGGATACCAACTTCAACCAGAAGACGACATCAGGTGTGCGTTAAGACCACAGTTCCGTATTTCGACAATCTTGTGAAACAAACTCAGAGACAAGATTCTCATTGAAATTTGTGAATGTGGGCGATGAACCGAATTTGCAAAAACTAGTGTTTGTATCATTCTCGTAGTCTTAGTCTATCGTGAGTCCGCGAAGATTTATACTGGTCCGAAAATATTCCGGATCTTAAAAAGGTTGAGCAACACTGCTCTAGGAGCTGGAGACAAAGTAAATTGGCTTTTCTTAGACATAACAGTGAAAGTCATATTGCAACATCCCCATGAAAGAGTCCCAATTTTTGGGTGTTGCAACATCCCAAATTTTGGGTGCTGGCAAAATGTTTTACATCCCAAAATATTGCAATATCTGAAACAAAGCAAACACTTATCGTTATCATCAGTATTTTGAATATTATCGTTGCTTTCATAACAACGATCTTGCCAAAGTAGTCACTAATATTGAATACAAAAATATGATTGCTACAGTCATCATTCTTGCCACTAATGCCGGTTTAATCATGCCACTAAAATTGCAATCATCACTAGTTTACCATCGACATGGTTTACAACAGCAACCTGTAATACTTCAAATGCAATTAATCGGCATGCTACATGTTTGTGTTGCATCTTTTTGCTACTTTCAATAGTCACATCACCATGCGTTCTTGAAATAGTTACTCAGTGAATGCATATAAAAATGTGCAGCTTTTCAATAACTACATTTGTGCCATGGGTTGTACTTTAGCAACAGAAAAGCGTAAAAATCCACAAGGCGCGCAGCGACAATGAACTAAGCATGACCAATCTCACGCGCTGCAGCAGTCTGCAGTGTTGCACAGGTCTGCATTGTTAAGTGCACGACGCTTAGTTGACGAGATGCCAACCACATGCAAGGAATATGGCTTAGTGTTTCGATGCATTTACCGCTTAAGCACAACACCGACTCCACAAGGAAGGACCTGTGACAAAGCTACCAAAAAGGAAAACGCTGATGAATCAAACAAGACGATCTGACAGACTGTACGTCATCGCTGTAAGACTTAGACGACTCTGTCGACCAAGGTGAACTAACAGAAGGTGAAACATCGGTCACCAATCTGAAAAAGAGTGCATGGTATTGTACGACTCACCGTAACAAGGCAGAACAAATGACAACCAATCGATCAAGTTCAACGCGTCACGAATAAAGAACAAACTAACTCTGCCTCGAGATTTCTGACATCTCACCGTTACCGGAAAAGCACGATCAAATTGCAGTGCTTTCGGAAGCCGGAAAAATCTAATCAAAATTTAGTGATCTTCTAGCTAGAACTTTCAGCCCATGCTATGAATATCATGGAATATCATAGCTTCCTCGATCAGTTTGACTCTTTCGGTGCGAAATGAAGTGATGTTCCAGTTTCCGATTCCTAGCTTATTGCATGATTGCCGTTTACGCGTGGCTTTTGATAAGCCTCACAGAATGAAAGCACTCTGTGCTGTCCGCGTTCACCTCCCAAAAGCGTTGCAGGAGCAGCTTGGGCCCTCTAATTGTGGACAGCTGCCTGGGAGGGGAGACTGTCTTGAATTTTTCGAATGGCTCTTCTGCCTAACGCCTTGAACAAGTCGGTGGTTGACCACGCGCCATAAATGACCGATGCGCAATGGTTTTGATTGTTTTTGTGCATGCTAAGCGTCGGTCAAAACTTAAAGCATGGAATTTCCTGCGTAGTTAAATCCTGCAGAAGAACATCAAGGTGTACATCTTTTCTTACAGTTTTACGAATGGTTGCAGCAACTCTGAACCCAGAACTTAATTATATCAAAGCCATCTGCTTTGAGATAAAGTTAAGAAATTTGCAAAATTACGTAATTCTCAAAAGACTATCTGCGGATACGCAACCTTGCTATTCAAAAAGTTCTTACTACCAGGCATTCATGTCTCCGCAGAAATAAAATTCCAAACAAGCATTCTAAGGTTGTTTCAATACAAGCGCACAAATCCGGTTTTGAACTACTGAACAGAAGCAAATTTGAGCATGTCGCGAATCGGCACTGCCCTCGTAGCTACGTCATCTCCGGAACAAGCGGAACAACATGAATTTTGTCCCCTGACTTTTAGGATGTAATAATTTGGGTTTTAACTGATAACAATAAGGTCTGCAAGCATTTATGCATGAAAACCGCATTTCATACTATTTTTTCCTTTCACAAAGGTATTGAAGAAAGAGGGAAACGGCTTCATGAGCGATAGCTCTGCTTTTTTTACACTGACAAGTACATAACAATGATGATGTTTTTTTCTGAACATCAACGTTTTTTATGCAACTTTTTCTCAAAACACACCAAGGGAAAGTGTGAAGCCCATGTCACATATTACGACAACCTGTACCAATAAAATGATTGAAAAGGAGATTCTGCTGAAAAAAGGTGTGAAATACAAATATTACCGATGAGCAAATATAAACCTATCATCGTTTTTTTTGTCAAAAACACTTCACTTTTTGAAAAGGATTTTGTTGGTACGATTTGATAATGAGCTAATGAGATAATGAATGTAATAGAGATATATGCTAGGATATTTAACTTAATGGGATGTCTTTGTTGTTTGTTGTCATTCGTCGCATTGATACTTTATTTAATACAATGAACAAAAACAAAAACAATTGTAGAACTAGAAGCCAGCTATGTCCAACTCACAACTCAGTCAGAGGTCATGTGCGGTCCAGTTAAAGGTTTTTATTTCAATATAGCGCAACCGGTCCATATTTCGATAATTTAACTCGCGTTTTTGATGCATTTAGCCTCAGTGCCACTTTATCACATCAATACTGCGTAACGACATGTTTTCATGTGTCCACCGACATTTCGGTACAAAACTGATTCCTAGTTTTGTAGTTTCTACTCCAATTGTTCTACTGGCACTGAACGGATTTCTACTGTTGATATTCGAATGGTGCTAAACTTTCCAATAACATCACAATTACAGTGGCCCTTTGTGCTTGCACCCGCGCAAGTAAAACTCTGAATTTTGAAAGACATTTCTGGCTATAAATGGAGAACGCATTAACACTTTGGCGTCCGACCGCTTTCGGGGATTTTCGCGAAAAAAACCACCGAAATGCACGTGGCTTTGAGCGGGAATTTCTCCGGTCCGATAAGCTAGGAAGTCAATGGAGAGAACCTCGGATGCGGAAAACAGAGATCTGTTAGGTGAACCTAAAAAAGGTAACTCAACATTCGAAAACATTGAGAAAAATGTAAATTTTGATTTATTGGAAGCCATTGTTTGGCAATTTTCGAACAAGTTCGGTAAATTTCTTTCAAGCTTACCTGTATGAAGTTGTGGGTTGCCCACAAAACATTTCCGCTCTCACGAATGTAGTAACGAGTTATTTTCCGCATAGCATGATTGCGCGAATGGTTCTCAACCTGCTTAAATCTCGTGACACTATTGCGATGTTGCAGTGGTCTATAGCTTTTGACGCATTTCCTCTTTGGCAATCACGAATATTTTTGAATGTAAAAAAACAGTACATGTTTAACGTGACAATTTTAAACCGTTTTCTTCTGGTGGATTTTTCTTGCCTGTAACGCATTTTACTTCATTTTACCATATAACCGCTTTGCACATATTACATTTTATACCCAGAGTAAAAGACTTACTAACTATTATACACTGTTCCCTTTACACTGAAAGCAGCTTCGTTTATGGGAGGTCTGCTGCCTAGATGACCCTTGGTCCCTCGCAGCCTCCAACTCCCTCATGCATTCTATACATCGATGTACTTGGGAGTCATTGCAGTTCTTCATTATAATATTCATGATGGCGTCATTCATGCGTGTGTCCTAAAAAGCTGGTATCTCATCAAGTACAGTAAATGCATTAGCGCCACCACGCGTATACTTTATACTACCGCGATGTATATATCCTCGTCTTCTTTCGTGTATTGGTGCTTTCCTTTTTCTCTTTACTGCGATGCATGTTAAAAGTCTAGCGTTTTTGTGTGTGGGAGTGAAGACGTTACACAATACAATACATTATATGTAAGTTTCTTCGAAGCGGCTTTTTGGATTGGACTACTTGCAACGACCCCAACTAACCAAAACTACCAACGAAAGCAACTCTTTGTTGCTTTGTGGGAAAGAATGTTTGGGTAAAAAACAGATTTTTCAATATCTAAAGAAAATGTAAGTTTGTTTTTTACGCCGTACACGTTGCTAATAGCGGTTTTTGGAAGGCAAAATTGAAACAGCACAAAAATCCAGTAAGCAAAAGTTGTAAGTTTTAGACAATTTTCTTCAGAATTTTGTCAATATTTTTCAAACATTTTGTCAATTTTTTAGTTAAAATGCCATGACAGTTTCTTCTCCTAAGATTTTTATTTGAAATTTTTTAGATTTGTCGGGTGCTTTGAATTGGAACAATAGACCTTTCAAAGAAAAAAATAACAAAAACATCCACTACTACTGGGTTTTGCAACCTTTGTCCCCCAAAAATGTACGCATTAATTTTTTCAGTTTTTCAATCATGACTAACATTTTTTGTAGCACCGGTTTTTCCAATGTGCGTGGTTTTCTCTCCACATCTATATGAATCAAAACGACAAAATCTTTGGCTACGAGAAAAACGAGTTTCCCCCAAAAATAACGTTACAATAAAACTACAAGTACGCTGAATATACCTCAAGAGATGCGCTGCTGCATTTCCTTTCCAGTAATGACTTACATGTCGATGTAGCTTCAATGATCCAGAATTTACAGCGGGAAACGTCCTTAAAAGCTACAATTGTGGCTTGCGCGAACGTTACAGTTATTTGCAACATTTGTAGTTTTGGTTGGAACGTTTTATGCAGTTTAAAGTTAGTCATTCAATTTCCTGCCTAAAGTGTAATATAAGCCTCACTACGCTTGATCATATGCATCTTCTGCCGTTTGAAGGGACGTTCAAAGATGGTTATGTGTTTCTTCGCAGTTGCATTTACCAACGATATAAAAAATGATAAGCTTATCTCAAGTAGTTTTGGTCGCAAAATCATATTCAAAGGTCTTGAAAGATTTGCTGAAGTGCACCAATAAAACTACTTAGGAAAAGCTTTGTAAAAACGGAATGTCTAGAAAAATGTATTGTCTTAAAAAGTCATGAACGGACAATGATACTTAGCTTGCAAAAGAAGCTTTGCAGCTGTAATAAACTAAGGATAAGAAAAACAGGAAATATTTGCAAAGCATGAGAAAAACCAACTTTTTTAGCATTATTGAATTTCTTGTGGTCTTCGAAGTCTTTGTCAATGCCTTCGAACAACTTTTGTCTGAAAGATTTCACCAACGGCAAGTCTCCCATCTTTTTCCGTTGATCATGCCATGATCCAGCTTTGCTTCGAAAGAGTTCATGCAAACTTTTCAATTCATGGTCATCAATGTAATGTTTTTTCAAAGCCTGCAAAATAACTATCAGCATGGCAGTGGAAAACAGTTAAGTTTGACCAATAATTGAAATTGAAATTCACCCCTGTCATCTCCTGTTTGCAGTTTTCTTTTTCTTCTTCAACTAAATTGGTAAGCGTTGCTTGAGTTGTGAACTATAAGACATGTAAGACATGCATATTTCGAAAGCAACTGAAATATACTTGGAAACTACATTGATCAACGAATGAATATCTGATATGGTTTTTCTTTTCCTGTTTGTTCGTTATTAATTGGCTGTACGCGGTCATGACAATTTTTGCTCAAGGGTTCAATATTTGCAGTTCAAAATTTGGGAGGAGTAAGGCGCCTATCGCCCCTCCTGGTTACACGCCTGTCGACAGTGAATGATGGCCATGTGATTTTGTCTTGATCTTTTATTGCAAGTGCAAACCCGTAGACAGTTCACGCCGGCCACGAAAAGACAAATTTGGCATTGTTAGCGAAATTTGCAACCAACGGCAAAATGCGCAGCTTATTAACTAGATCAGGGTCTCCCATCTACGGCCCACGAAAATATTTTGTCATTGATGAAAAAATAATATATTGACGAAAATTCATTGATCTAATAGAATAGATCATACTCCGAAACAAAAACAATACGTAAGACGTCCGTTTTCGACATGTTCTGTATTATCTTGTTTGGCCCTCGGACAAAAAGTTTTGGAGACCACTGGGCTAGAACGTTCCGCATAAATCACATAAATTTGAGTAGAAAAGCAGAAAAACAATGCATATTTTGACCTTTTCTCTGGTATCTGTGGGGTTGGCTGAGATTCATGGTTTCAAATGGGTTATAGGCTGTTTCTCACTTGTGTTTGCTGGTCTGTATAGAAGCCAATCCATTGTCAGTCAACAGCATTGGGGTGCCTTAAAGCTTGTTTGATGTGTTCGTATATTGGTATACACAATATTGGAAATTGACTTCATCAGGAAGACTAGAGCTTGAGTTTGGAGGTATTCATTGTGGATTTTATGATGTCATCCCGACTCCATCTACTTTTCTTAACAGTATCACACCTTTTTTCATGATCTGGGCTACTTAGATTGATGTTTATTTTTCACATCAGCAGTCCAATGTCAAAGCATGTGAAACAGTATTGAATAATTGATTGATATTCTACTTATATCAGTGGCGTTAAATGTATTTTAGGGCAATATGCTTTCAGGCCCAGTGCGAACGTTTCATGCGATTATGAAATCGTTTTTCACGATATCCAGCAGAGCCACCTAAAATGGGAGTAGTGTCACAGCAAATGTCTTGCATTAATTTTTTGTTTTTGAATTGCCACTTCAGCAATAAATATGCTTTCCATGTTCATGTAACTGCACAAGTTTCGCCTGAAAATGTGATTGTGATTTTGCTATTTGTTCGTCTCCTAGCTTCGAAATTGAGTTGTAACTTCCTAGATTGTTTGGGGCACCCATAGCGTTTCAAGTTACGTGTAGCTTGTGAAGAATGGGACCTATATTTTTGTCCCTGCTTCCAACTTTTTGTGAAATAATGATATTAGGCGATTTTAAACTGTGGTGATTCCCTGAAATATCGCATAGTTCGACCACCAAAAATAGCCATTATCTTGGCCTAGAAAAGGTAACCACTTATGTGTGATACCCAACGATTATCGCAGAGAACTGGGGTATTTAAACAAGTTAAGACTTTTTGGCGCCCCCCTTTTGACTGTACCCCCCAAACGGCTGCCTGGTCGGAATGATAAAAATGATTTCAAAGAAGAAAGGATTGGTAATAGGAGACGGCAATGTTGCAGTCATTTTGTGACACAACATGTATTTTACAAAAGCGTAAAGTCTTTTGATATCCATGATCGCCGAAATATTGAGCTGTCTTTCTGATAAATGATTAAAGTAAGACTTCGTGAAAATATATTGGTAATAGTTATTTGAGGTAATAACGCAGTGAACATGCTAAAAATTTGATTAGGAAAACTTTTCATGAAAAAAAGCTTTTGAAGTTTTAAGTCTTAATGATTGAAGCAAATGGTAATAATTATGCGGGTTTTGTTCTATAATTTTTGAGGTAATTCAATATATGCGAATTAAAAAAAATTCGTCTAGCTGCAAAACATTTTGCATCTGACTGCAAAATGTTTTGCGTGTCGCATGCCCCTTATTTTGCACTGAGATTAAGAATGTTGCTTAATATATTCATGTCTGTGGGCTTTGCAAACTGAGTTGGTGACAATTAAGGATTTTCTGTAAATTGCGACGAATGCAAAGACATTGTTCATAGTTGATGTTTCTATCTGAAAACAGTCAGGAAGATTAAACTTTACGTAAAATCCTGAGTATGAGTAGAATGGTTACTTTTTAATCAATTATGTGGGTTTGCAACTGTTGTGAGCCAAGTGGAACTCCCAAGTTGCACACAACATGAATCGTTCAGTCTTTCTGCCTAGTGGAACCGCTTAAGAGGAAGCCAGTATGCGCCAGACGTAAACATTTCGGTCGGAATGACGAGCTTGATGTGTTTGAACTGTTTAACCAACATTTATGTGCTCGTAGCGCTGATCCATTTACGCTCCGCCCGCATATCTCTCGCTATACACCTTACATGAACTTATTACAGTTATGTAACAAACAGGGTCTTCCCAACGCGGTGAATAACGATGAAGAAAGCGATAGGTCAACATTAACACAACTGTGATTCGAATTTAGTATCGCTAAGAGTAATAATTATCGTAATTATGCGTTCATGAAATATGCGAATGCACCCTGTGCAAGGGATATGAATAACCAGTGTTGACGTATTTTGCAGGAGATTAGGCAATATGAATATTGTAGAGAGTCTGTACCTGTGCTATAGAGGGCTGGCGAGAACTCGCAGCACGTTTAGAGACCCCAGATTCCAGCAACCAAATCATGACTTGGTTTCCAAACTCTCCAATGAAGAAGTCAATGGTGCACTATTGAACATTTTAGTCAGAGTTAAAAGTAAGACGTTCTTCTGTGTGCAACTGAGAGTGGATGACATCGAGCAAAAACAACGTTACTAAATCGGAATAAACCGAAGATACGAGAATATCTGCGTAGCATATACACATGTTACTCCGATGTACCGACCAATGCTAGCATATTTATGGGTTGACGGTTTAAGGATCAAAGACCTCACCCTCGAAACCATCCGACAGGCTTTAATTGGAGCTGACGAAGTCAATCTTCATATGCTCGGTCCTTTGTGTCGCTTACCCCTTCGCTATGATGATCCTACCGCTGCTGATGACAAGAATAAGGACAAAGCATCAATAAGTGACGCCAGCGATCTTTCCTGGGAATTAAGCCGGTGCACAAACAATGCCGCAGAATCTCTCCATAGGAACTGTCAATCAACAAGCGAGCGACGCGCTTCACGGAAGGGCCCATCACCGCGCAAGCGAATCAAAGAAGAAACCCTAATTGAGGAGCACAGCGAGGAAGAAGAAAATAAAGAAAGCAACCAAGGAAAGAGCAGCTTTTCCGGAGACATCGACGAATTACCAGAAAAGAAAAGAGAAAGGGGGACGCTCTTCGAACTGCAAGAACTGTTTACAGGAACTTCGCCGAGTTAGCAACCCCCGGACACTGCACGGCGCCACGATTCATTACGTAACCCAACACCTGTTGCTATGAACGCTGGCTTTCTGCCATATAGTCGTGTGTTAACACTGCCGCTAGTGGCAAAAGCTACTAGAAACTGACTTACCAATCTAAGGGCTTGTCTTAGTAAAAAGTGGTGACAAATGTACAACTGCAGACGGCAGGTGTTAAATGCGCCAGATGCTTTCAGACTATAAGTATGGGTGCTTTGGGACTGCTCCGGCATTCTATTTGAATCCCTCTCTAAGTGCGGAGGTCCACAGCTGTGGAAAATGCACGGTTATTGACTCTTTTGTGTTTTGCCGATTCTTGCTGCGACGATGCTTCTGCTGTGTGAAATAATAAACCGATGCTCACCAAACATTTTCCATGCTCGACTCCAGTATCTGACCATGGGGTTAAGATGCTGTTAGTTGGGTTGAATACTGTGACTGAGCTATGCACAACCACAGCGGGTCTATTATTGACTGGCTTAAGATTCTTGTAAAACGGGGAGACTTCTCGCCCGTGAAGAACGTAACCACCACGTACTGGCGGGCTAGGTGGTGGGTGAAGTTTACATAACGACACATGAAAAAGATTAAGTGACTAAACGGGATATTTTTAAGATAAAAATTAAAGTGATGTCCGATGCCAAACAATGGCACAACTAGGGGGCAAGGGGGGATATCTGCCCCCATGGCCTACAATAAGTATTAACTGGGCGGCAAAATTGCCGTCCAGTTGCAAAAATTTG
>Ga0210059_1005841_pt1 | contig 19759 bp, 18 predicted proteins | sample Ectturendosymbi2_FD_188042 | JGI IMG/M metagenome (GOLD analysis project Ga0210059, IMG submission 188042) | Ecteinascidia turbinata endosymbiont from Florida, USA - Sample 2 (SPAdes) (version 2) | ecosystem: Host-associated > Tunicates > Ascidians > Unclassified | place: Key West, Florida... | reverse complement strand
GTCATAAGTGGAGGACTTTTTGGCCACCTTGGCCCACTTTGCCTGGCCCTGGGCGCCAACCGTTAGGTGGTAGTATTTCGATGAAGTTTTTACTGAAAACTAGGCTACAATCCGAGTCTTTTAATACTTTGGATGACCTGCTGGGGTTTCGGGTTCAAAAATTATGATGTAAGTTAGTAAAAAATTTGACTAATCAGCTAATTAGGTAATTAATTAATTTGTTTATTTTAAATCATAAGTTTTGAACCAGAAACGCTAGAAAGTTGATCAAAGGCTCAAAAGACTCGGACTCGAGCCTAGTTTCCAATGAAAACTTCAGCGAAACACTTTGGCCTAGCGGTTGTGCCCTAGGCCAGGTCACATGAGCCAAAATGACCTTAAAACTACTTCACTTATGACGCCAGTCACAAAAAATCCGCAACCCCCAACCAAAAAATTTTTTTCGAGTGCAATTTAGTAGACTGTCCAATCTGTATGAGCTCTTGAACAGCTCTCTAGCGCAGTCGGCGGAGCTAGGGCGTTGGTAAGGCAACCGAAAACTGTTGTTTTTTAGGCCGAAATCCAAGTACGAATATACCGTAGACCAGCTCTGTAAGTGTTAAGGGAGTGATAAAAGTGCCAAGCAATTACCATTAGGATTCGAAAGCTTCAGTGCATTAGGTTAAACATAATTTTGGTTGCTAAGATCAAAGTAAGCCAATCAATGTGTGACCCTAGTTAAGATGGTGACAAAGTTTTTGCTCAGTAAGCAATTTTGGTTGGACACAGCTGATGTAGATTATTTCTAAGATCAGTATTTCACGGTATCAAACTATACGATGTAAGGTGGGTCTTAGTATTGTCATGAAAATGTTGCGGTTTCCAGGTTATTATTTAGACAACAAACAGCAGGCTATGGTGAATGTCTCATGCAGCAGAAATGATGTTTAACATTTGGACATATTAAGATGTCAAAATGTACTGAGTTTGAAACAACTTTTTGCAGGATTGCATTTTTTGTTTGGCATGCTTTAAATCTTCAAAGGTGTTTCCATTATTACATAGTGTGCATGCACTAAATAAGCACCATATGAAAAAGTTTTTAACCAGGGTAAGTGATACAAAAATGTCATAATTTTGGAATCAACGGATTTAATCTGTATGTAAGGAGTTTTATTGCCTTTTTTGTATATTTGTTTGATAGGGCCACAGCACTCATGAAACAATGGGATTTTTGTTGCTTCCCACAACTTTCAAAACAAATAATTTTTTACCTATTCTCAATGAGGTCTTTATGGATTCACTTCATCAATCGCATTTCAGGTATGTTTAATCTCTTGCTATCATTTATGTTTAGATATCATTGTTTCCAATAGTACAGAAAAGTCAATCATGTTTGTCATAGGCAATAGGCATCTGTAACTGAGTTAAATGCATATTAACTATAGTTGCATTTTGCAATTCAGTCTCAAGCCAACCCTTGGGAGAACAAGTGATGGAATTTCACTATACAAATCCGTGGATGTGTTGCTGAAACTTGCTGCTTCAGTAAGATGGAAGTCACCTAAGATTGCTGTCTACAAGGTTTTAACAGTGTTTTAACCTATTGTTGCATAAACATGTGCTTTGTTAACACCCTCAGCACCAAGCTACATCAAACAGCATACGTCAGTGCTCCTCGCATTGAAGCATAGTACGTTGTTTGTATTTTGGGGAGTGCCTTGTTATTGTGGTGCAATTTTTCTGAGAGCCCTTGTCTCAACCTTGTGTTGTATCATCTTGCGATTTTAGGTTTAATGACATTCCTAGCCCTAAGCAGGGCTGTGGAGCCAGAACTCAAATTTCTGGCTGAAGTTATCTAAATCTTGGTTCTGGCTCCAACATCTTGAAGTTTTTGCCTCTGGCTCTAGAATGATTTGGTCCATTGAACACTAAAAACCATTGTACTATTTGTACAACTTGCTTGCCCCATGAATTTTGTCCATGGAACAGGAACCTGAATTTTAGGCTCCGGCTCTGGATCCATCTAAAAATTTTTGGCTCCAACTTCGGCTCCAGCCACCCAAAATTGCTTGGGCTCTGGCTCCACAGCCCTGTCTATAAATACCGAAATGGTCAATCCGGACACCCAAACCAACTAAAATGGTTTTTGACAATGAAACAATACTTTCAACCTTCTTTTCACTTCATTTAAATGCATTATTAACTGTTACCAATTCTTTTTCATAGAAGGGAGAAAATACACCAATAAGCTTGGTTTTGTGTGTCAAAAAATCATACAAACTGCTAAATTCCACAGCAATTAATGTGTTAATTAAAGATAACAATGATTACTGGTAATCTGGTACGTCATTACACCACTTTGAAATATATCTGTGGTTAGTTTATGTCCAAGGTGAAAAAAATATTTATTCTCCCTAAAACAGCGTGGCACCCAAGGTTAGTCTGGTGAAAAGTAGCTGTGGCACCAAAGGAATTAAGTATTGCCAAACATAATTTCCTGAAAAGCAAGGTTTGTCAATATATTTTTTGCCTGATACAAAATTGTTTGTCTTACTCTCGAAAATATGCTGAAATATCTTTGTAATTTAATATACACAATAATTTATTGATGAGCATCAAGTAACGGTCTTTATGAGAAGTGAGATAATAATCACAAGCAAAAATGAATTTCAGTTGAACGTAAGGAAAGTCAGAAGGTTGTTGGACAGTAACACATGCAAAGTTTAAGTTTGCTCAGTCGCATTGCACATGACACTGATTTGCATGCATGAAAAATGTTGTCTGCTTGTTTTGTCACAGATCATGCCTGGCCGCAATAAAACATACTTGTTTGATCCTGATGATGATATTACTATTCCTGATCTTCCAGATGAGAATTATGATAGCTTATCACTGGAAATGTACTCGGATATTGGCTCTGATCAACTGGATATTAAAAAGCAGCTCATGTTTAGTGAAGTAAGGTGCAACCCAACCTAGAGGTGCTGTTTATTATGGATGTGATGAACTCTAGACAATCCGTTTTTATTATATACAATTTTGAGCAAACATTCAAGTTCACTACAGGCTTGAATGTTGATAAGTATTTATGGCTGGTTCGTCAAAAGCTGATAAGTTAATGTGGTTGCCACTCATCAGCATAGTTTCTTGCTAACTGTGTCCAATAACAAACCTGTAGGGCATGAACATCTTTATAAATAGAGATTGTGTTAAGTCTCTGTTTGGACATATTATTGGGGCCACATTTTTAAATACAATATTGGATGTATGTAGCAACTGGGGGACCAAACATGAAATGGGTGACCGGACACCATTACCCCCCTGCTGGCAATGGCTCTGCCCACTGATTAGTATGTGTGCTGTTTGTTTTGCTTAAAAATGTAAATACAGTGAATCTAACATGTGAAATGATAGTGTTTTTTATGTTGTCATTGAGTATTTGAACACCTTCATAGTTGTAGGTAATGGCTGGGGTCGAGCACTTACCTAACAATTTTGAATGAGATCGCAAGATCAAAAAGGTTGGGAACCACTGGTTTAGGGTCTTATCTTGGTCACAAGCCTATTGCCTTAAGACTATTAATACTGTAACTGTATGGCTTAGTTGAACTTCTATAATTCAACATGTTTTTTTTTCTGCTGTATCTGCAAGTAAGAAACAACCAAAGCAAGTAGGAAAAATGTTAGAAATTCAAAAAAATTTCAACTTTCAAGTTATGAAAACATTTTTTGACAATTTTGGAAAGTGTCAGAAAAATCCACAAGTTTTCAAGTCTCAGTCTCAAATCTTTTGATAAAGTCTCGGGTCTGGTTGAGATCAGGTCTAATTCTCAAAGTTTAGTTCCCGAACACATCAATGCAAGGGGTTTATAATCCAGGCAAAAGATATTATTGCATTGGCTAAATATTGAGCATATGACAACTACCAGTAGCTTACTATGTAGCTACTATAAAAAAATAGATATGGTCAGTTGGGGCAAAAAAAGACAAAATTCACAAAGTTTGATATGGGTCATGTTTTGTGGACTGAAAAAAAATTTATGTTTCCTAGTAAGGTTGGTGGATTATGTACCTTTTGGAAAATTTTGGCTTACCTCTGCACATTACTAAAAAATATACATATTAGTCTTGCTTTTTTACGCCTTAAAAAGAGGCAATAAAAGCATGTGTGGGGCAAAGAAAGGTAACTTCACTGAACCCTACTTTGCAGTAAAGTGACACAATTACAACAACATTACTCATATGCAAATAGTCCAGTAACAATGTTAGGCATTGTGTCGACCAGTGGTTCTCAAACTGGAGCTACTTGGCTCACTAAGGGAAGAAATTTGCTCCAGGGATGAATTGGGGAGGAAAAGCAGTGGGAAAAAAACAAATGTTTTATTTCTATTAGTTTATTCAACACAAAAAAACTGCACAGCGAGTTTGTTTTTATACGGGAATGTCTACAATACATAAGCGCAACCTGCTTTATCATCATCCTCAGGGTCAGTTCGTTCAGTCCACTACTTGGCCACACTAGATATCAGGGCAGCCAATCGGTTGTCTCATCATCCAGAACCACCAGGCCGTCCAATACATGGGGAGGTTGATGGATTGGACATTGGAAAACAACATGGTCAACAGTTCGGTCTTCTGCGCCACACCCACAAGCCGCAGAAACGGCCATACCCCATTGTGCAAACAGGTGCAGAAACGTCTGGCACCCGTGTGGAGGCTATTGAGTCGAACCCACGCTGTCAGTTGCGCATATAGGAATTTTGTTCTGGGGGGTCAATTATCTAAGGTTTTTCCAGTTGGTCCTTCCGTTTATTTCCGAACAATTGAAAGTTTGCCATGGCCTCCGGCCTCATTCTGGCTATGATACTGCACGCTATTCTTGGCAGTGCCATTCCAGGAGGGTGTTTCGGGGATGAAAGTACGGAGTCTCGTGCACTCCAACTTTTTCAGCATTCCACCGCACTTCTGTTTTTGTCGTCATATAAACTCATGGTAATCGGAAAGGGAGGACAGGGGATGCCTTGCCCCCCCTGAATTTTGAAATTATTAGCAAAAAATGTTATTTTTTTAATTTCGGGGAGTAAAAAACAAATTTCACCACTTTTGGCCCTCCCCTGGAAAAATCTTTAGAAAAATCCCCTACTGTCCCCCCCCTGGAAAAAATCCCTCCGACGCCCAAGGATGAGTTATGAGTTGTTGACCAGCAGGTAAAAATGGATGTCTTGATTTGAGATGCCATGCATTCCTACTCGATGGACGTGAGCGCTGAGTGGAGCAGGTGTCTAGGCTCCATGGCACAGCGTGCTAGAGACAGTGTGGCTCCTTTGCAATGAAGCTCAGCAGGTTGGATGCCTGCCAGGATAGGAAGATTGTTCGCATGTGTAGGACGCAGACATCCAGTCACAATTCACAAGGTGTCGTTGATAGCAGGTCAATGAGGCAGGTGTGAGCACTGCGGCACCAGACAGGAGCGCAGTACTCTGCTGTTGAATGAACCAGGGTAAGGTGGCTGTTCGCAAAGTTGTTGCTCCAGCACCCCAGCCAGGTGCCCCAAGAGTGAAATACATGATGTCAACTATTTACAAAGTGACTTGAGGTATCAGCAGTACAAGACTGTCCTGTCCAAGATTCCTCTGAGGTATGTGGGCTCGGAACAAAAGGGCAGGGTTTTGTTGTTTTGGTTGACTTTCAGCTCACATTTATCTTCCGTGTTGTTGAGGTGAAGACTGCCAACATTGCTTTTGTAGTACTGAGCTTAACTTGCACCTCTGGAGGTATTCACCTACAGTTGCCATGTCTTTGCTTTGCACCCATTCCACTGTTTGTCAGTCTCCTTCCTGCACTTTATCCTCTTCTTCAAATACAAAATATGATCGTCCATGTCTACCACTTTTCAGTTTGGCCAATGCTGGCCTCCCAAAACAGCTGGCAGTATCAATAACGTCTATATCTTCAGTAGTAGGCCAATCCGAGCATATTTATCCATCTATCCCACTCTTCTTATGCAAAAATTCAAATTCTGCTTTCTCTGCTTGCTGGTCCACATGATCCCTAAATAATTTCTCAAGTTTTCCCCAGTAATGTGTCCACGGATTATTCCAGTACACTGTAAATGTCTGAATTTGAAATAGTGACTTGTTAATTGTCCCCTTTATCTTTTGCAATTCCTTTGTCACTATCCTCAAGGTCTTCATCATCATCTGACTCATCATGCAGTGAAATCTCTTCATCTTCATCAGTGTCTGAAACAATTTGCTTCTTTTTACTTTTCCTCTGTTTTGGTGTGCTTTCTTTCTTGAATAGCTCCTTTTGTTCCTTGAACCCTTCGTTTGTCAGGATACTTCCATCCATTTTAACTTGTTTTTGCTTCTTTGGTATCTCATGATTAGCAACAACAGGTTTCCCCTAGATTTAATGACGCTTTCAATTGATACATTTTCATTCTTTGACATTAAACAGATATGATATTTCATTCCTTCTGGAGCTCTGCTTTGCAATAGCTTGATTAACTCCTTAGTGGACAGCTCAGTGTACCTTTGCTTAGCTGTGTCTTCTCCAGAGAGTGATGGTGTACATGTGTTTGAAACACATGGTTGACACTGATGAGTAGATGTGGATGGTTGGGAATCTTTTGGAGAGTCACTTGACCCATCTGTTGCTTCTGGAATATCGACAGCGAAGTTTAGTTATGGGGTTTCCATCAGTATCACGAGGTGATCCTTTGATTTCCAGTAGAGTCCTGCGCGGGTTCAATTTTTTGTCCGTTCCTACCCTGCACCCGCAGGAGTTTGAAAAATTTTGCCTGCTCCCGCCTCGCACCCACACCTGCCCCGCAGACCATCTCAACCTGCACCCGCCCCACACTGTTTCCGTCCCAAACCCGCACCTATCTGAAATTCATAAAACACCTGCAACGTGTTTTACCCTTGTTGGCAATTTATTCATCGGTTATTTCAAAGCCAACAGAAGCTTTTAAAAATACGCTTTAAACTAAAACTGTGAAAACTGTTTAGCCAACGTTAGGCGCTTCTTCTTTGGCTTTAAGAGCACTGTTGAAAAAGAGTATGTCATTCACTGACGAACTCTTTAAATTTGCTCTTCTGCTGTTGACGACATGCCCAGCCATTCTGAACACTCTTTCACTCACAGTGCTGGTTGCCATCACGCAAAGCGTATTTTTCACAAGATCACTGAGAGCCGGGAACTCCAATCTGTGCTCTTGCCACCACTGAAGAATGTCGCTACACCCTTGTGCAGCAAGCTCTTTGTAGCGTTGAATTTCTGTTGCTTTGTTAGCCCCTGGTTCATCACCGAACTCATCCACGGAAGACAACCGGATCCTTTTCCATGGCCTTTCATCTGGTGAATCGTCTGCTGTTACGCACAAAACCGTGGTCTGGGATTTTTGAACTTCTCGGCTAATATATGAAAGAACCTCATCTTTTTCGACTTCAGTTAGAATTTTCATTGTTTTCTGTTGCGGATTCAGAAATACCACCACTTTGTGCAGAGCATGAGGCTGGAACTTGGTCTGCAACAGATTTGAACAATGAAAACCCGAAACATGCCACGGTATAATGAAGTAGAAATGTGTCTCAAAATGCTTACATCAATAAATAATGCCGTTGTATTTTTTATATGTTTCATATAATCAATGTCATCATCGAACAAGGTGCATTGTTGCTTCAGTTTTTTGAACCATGGAACCACCAGATGCTATGTTGGAGTCAGTTGGCCTTCTAGTTCACAGGTCGCCGTATAAATGGCTAAAATACGCAATGATAACTGTGCACCAACATGAAGTAAACATTGGCAAAAATTACTGACTTCTTTTTAAAGCAACTTTTGTGTTTGTTCCTCAGTGGTTCTTACCCATTATGAAACAAGATTATCAGATTTATCCCCAATACACTCAATGGTGCTCAATGATTAAAAAACGAAATTAACACTTTGAGAGCCGGCGTACGATATGTTCCTATTTCGATTTCGGCCTAAAAAACAGCAGTTTTCAGTTGCCTTACCAACACCCTAGCTCCTCCGCCGATTGCGCAACAGAGCTATTGAAAGGCTCAAACGGATCGGCCAGTCTAGTAGATTGCACTCGAAAAAAATTTTGGTTCGGGGAGTGCGGATTTTTTGTGAGTGACTTCATAAGTGAAGTAGTTTTAAGGTCATTTTGGCTCATGTTGCCTGGCCTAGTGCCCAACCGCTAGGCCAAAGTATTTCGCTGAAGTTTTCATTGAAAACTAGGCTCGAGTCTGAGTCTTTTGAGCCTTTGATCGACTTTCTAGTGTTTCTGGTTCAAAAGTTATGATCTAAAATAAACAAATTAATTAATCAGCTAATTATTAGTTTCAAATATTTTTACTAACTTAGATCATAATTTTTGAACCCGAAACCCCAGCAGGTCATCCAAAGTATCAAAAGACTCGAATTGTAGCCTAGTTTCCAATAAAAACTTCATCGAAATACTACCACCTATCGGTTGGCACCCAGGGCCAGGCAAAGTGGGCCAAGGTGGCCTAAAAGTCCTCCACTTATGACGTCACTAACAAAAAACCCGCAACCCCCAAGCAAAAATTTTTTTTCGAGTGCAGACTAGAAGACTTGCTGCGTCTTTTGATGCTTCGCCCAGGTCCGTAACCCGTACAGGAGCGGAGATATTCCCGCGCAAAGCCACGTGCGTTTAGGCATTTTTTTTCTCAAAAATTCCCGAAAGCAGCCGGACGCCAAAGTGTTAACAAACTCTAACAGTTTGGAATGATTTGTAAAAATTTGCATTTGTTGCAATTTATGGTTCAGTAAATTTACCTCAGGTTAAGAACCACTGCTTTAACTCATTCCACTGGCTATTACAAATCATTAAATTTTATACAAAATGTATCTGTATTGAAAAAGTCATACACTTACCTTGAGGAAATTCTGAACATTTCACAGCATATCCAAGTCCACAGCTGTAACTTGTGACATTTGCAAAGGTACATGATCAGCAAACAGTTTTTTAATATCACCGTGAGCGTTGTCTATTGATTTTAACATGAGAAATGTTGATTTCCAGCAAGTCTCGCAAGACTGCTTGACCTGTTTCTGCATGAGGTTTTGAAGGGAAGTTTTCTTCAAGTAACGCACCAGTTCTTTGGCAGCTTTGATCATAAGCCTTATTGATTCTGGACAATTTTTACTGTCCAATGTATTTCGGAGTACAGTGTCAAGCACGTGAGCAGCACAATCTATGTGATCTTCATCACGAAGAGCTACAATCATGTTGGATCCTCGATCAGTAATGAAGACTAACCTTCTTAATTCCAATTCACCAATGGCAAATTTGCATAGCGAGTTTACCACAGCAGCCTTGATATTCACCCCACTCTTGCGAATGGCTGGATCAAATTCATCAGTGCATACAACACAACTAATCATGCGAAAGCTTTGATCAATCCAGTGGACGGTCGTCATGACGTATGCTCGCTGCTAGTGACCATCGGTCCACAAGTCCGTAATGAATGCCACCCTTCCTCCTACCATAGCATCCTTCATTGTATTGGCAAACGTTTCCCTTTCTGCTGAAGCTGTGGTAGCCAATTTACGGCTCACAGTCATGGGATGTGGAAGAATGTCCGTGGCGGAAAGCAATGTTTTATATTGGTGTTGTTGACGTAGTATCTGCAAGATATTTATCTTAATGTGTCACAGTGCAGCTTAAAAAAAACAAAGTGGTAATCTCCAGAAATTAAAAATGATCATAGAAACTGCACTGCACTACTATGTATCAGCTCTTACAACTGTTGTGTAGAGGACGAGTACATCACAAATAAAACGATTTTCAAAACAGTGCATGATTACCAGGCACTTACTAGTTTTAATGTGAAGCAAATGAACAACTGTAGTTACAAACAAGATGAATATTTTTTTTCACTCCAAGAATCATCACTCACCTCTTGAATGAAGTCCTTGAAGCCTTTATCTCGAAATATATCAAATGGCCAAATATCTCTGCACACAAGATCCACACATTTTGAAGCGACCTGCTGTTTATTTGCTGGAGATATCTGATTCTTCTTGGCGTCAGGAATGAATGCCATGACGGATGACTGACCTGCTAGCACTGCATTTGTGACATCTCAGCACTGATGTACCAGTTTGCCACCCCATAAAGCTGATGCCTGAAGACAAGTCTGACAAGCAGCAAAATCAATCTGCTCATTTTTTCATTTGCAACCAAAGCAAAATTTTTCCACACATCTGATATCCCACAATCAACAGATTTGAGGTGATAAAAACCTTGTTTCAATCGATATGTGACCAGCTGAGCGTTAAGCATTGTCTTATCCATTTTTTTCGGGCTGAGGCTTCTAGACTGATTCTTCCTCTCCAAGTACGACGGCAGCACTGGAAAATGGAAATGGTCATTGGTCACTTGCCTACCACATGGCAAGAGTCTGAGCTAATGTTTTGCAACAACGGGTTGTTATATCACAGTGTAATAATTGCTGTAAGCTGACTGTGGGCAATGCTGGCAAATCCACGTGTTTTGCTATTTGGAGCTGATTAAGCTGACGGCCTTCACATGCTTTGGGTCAATATTCAGTTACCCGCGCAAAGAATTTCCCATCTCACACCCGCCCTGCACCAAATCCAACCCGTACCTGCCTCGCAAATGCGGGTACCTGCAACCTGTGCGGGTTAACCTGCACCACGCAGGACTCTAATTTCCAGGCAGTATATGACTGGAGTTTAAATTTGTCTAAACGTGACAGCTTGTACTTGGTTTTGTCAACAGGAAAAACACCAGTACTTCTAAACCCAGAAATTATGTTCTGTGCATCTAAACCATTCCTCCACAAACTGCATATCATGTGCACAAACTGTGCTTTTCATAGTGGTTGTCATCCACCTGTTTGTTGGATGTGTTGTAGTGATGCTTTCTCATAGTAGTACTTCAATGAGGCAAAATAGCTTACATCAAGAGGCTGCAACAAATCTGTGCAGTATGCAGGGAGCTTAATGATGGATGCATTTTCCTTTCTAGCCAATTCAATTATTTCAATGGAAGTGTGTGTCATGTGTCCATCAAATAGCAATATCAGTGGACGAACTGACTTGGTCTCTGCCAAAAACTTCACAAACCAAGCATGAAAGACAGTGGTTGTCATCCACCCATTGTCACTGACAGCAAAAAATGCTTTAGAAAGAGCTTTGTCACCATACCACGTGCTCTGTAGATTTTTGCCTTTGAAGACAATCAAGGGATCAAGTGCAGTTCCATCAGCAGCAGTTAACTGCCAAAACTGTGACATTTTCCCTGTTTGCTCCACAGGTAACCCTAATTGCTTTTTGCCCTTTCTCACCAATAGTCTTGAAATTGGTGGGATCCATGGGGAATCCTGTTTCATCACAATTCCAGATACATTCTGGACAATTCTCCAGTCCCAACCGTTTTACTTTGGCTTCCAACAGTTCATAAAAACCATAGATAACATAGGTGTCAGAAGTAACACTCTTTTGAGCTATTTGCATAAGACCTCCTTTCTTCAAAGCAAGATTATGACACTCCATGAAATTAACAGTGCAGTCATATCCAGGAAGGCCATCAGCAAATGGTGTAACAACGTCATTTAGTATTTACAAAGACCTGGATAATATATCGCAGCTGTTGCATTGTTGGTCCAAAACCTAATTCTGCCATTTTTTTATTGATGTTGCAATTTATTCCTCTTTTTCTACAGGTAATGCTGTTTTTCTGCCTGGTTTCTTCCTTTTTCTTATTCCTGCATTTTCTTTCAATCTGTTTGTTATGAGTTTTCTTGACATACCATTCTTTCCACCTGCTCTGACCTCTTCTGCTGCTGTTAAAATTGTTAAGTCTGTGTAGTGCTTCTTTTTCTTTTGATATACTCCCACCATTTTTGAAAACTTTTAGCTAATCACAAATAAAATCTTATATACTGGCATATACCTGAAAAAGAAGCATGTGTGTAGTTAATACTGCATCAGAGGAACATCTTCTACAGTTAATATACTTGTAATGAGGAATTGTAAAAAAAGCAACATTAGTGAACAAAATGTATTCATCATAACAGCTTTCTTTCAGTGGACTACCTTCAATGATTAGGACACACTGTCCAACAAAAAATTGGAATAAAAATTCATCTGCAACTGCATCACACAAAAGTTCACAAAACCACTAAAAAAGTATTTTTGGGTGTTTTTGGTGAAAACTAACCTACTAGAAAAACAAATGCATCATTGAAACAAGCAATAGGCATAATGGTTTTTTAGATACTTGCACTGCATCAATCCCACAAAAAAATCCGTGCATTGCAACAAGTTGAGGTTGTAAGGGGGGTATCCTTTTTTGCCCCAACTATCCCCTTGATTTTTTTTTTTTGGCCCAACTGACTAAGTGACTATATACTATTTTTTATCTTATTTTTCTTGTGGTGCACTGGGTGAAATTTGCTTTCCCTTTTAAAGACAAGCAAATTTCAGCTTTCTTGGCAGTGAAGAATTTGGGTACGAACATTTAAAAACACCCATTTCCAGTGAACCATTTATTACCACATGTTTTTGAAATTTTTGCTTTTTGTATGCAGCTTTTTTTAACCTACCAATTTCCACAGGTAGGCCATGTTTTTTTCAGTTGAGCTGGAATTAATTTTTCTGAAGAATGAAGATAATGTTTGCATGAACTTACAATTTGCATGTAAAAAGACAAGTTTTTTACTTAGACTTAAATGATACATTGCTCTTAACACAATACAAGGAAACCCCTGTTTAGATAAAAAAGTGAAATAAATTGTATGAATTGGTGCTCAAGTTACAAAGGGTGTGTTAAATAACTTGTAGTGAATGCATGAAATTCACGTTTAAATGAATGGAAACGCACAGTTAGTCCAACAAGTATCAGCAGTTTATGTTGTTCTTGGTATCAACAAATAACATGTGGTTCACAAATAACATGTGGTCATTGTTTGACTAAATGGATCAGCCCAAATCAAATGTGGGATGGTGACAGATAATACAAACTTCCCACCTTAAGAATAACTGATATTTATCTTACTGTGCACCTATGCAAATCCACTGCAACAGAAGATGTAGGAGAAAACTGAAAAAGTGCTGGAAGAATTTAATGCAGAAAAAGTGAAAATGAAACAATCACCTCATGAGCTTACAGCAATGACTACAACTAACGTGGCTGAGCTCAAACACCTTCGGAACTGGGCGGCTTAGCAGGTTGTCATGCATTTGGTGCCGGCCTAGTTTATCGATTGTCTGTCTGTTTTTTGGTAATTGTCTTGGTTCATTCCTCTCAATACAGAAGCAGGGAATTCAGAAAATCACAGGTACAATGTTGCCAAAACATCTTGCCAATTTTCATGTGGCAAAATTAAAACGAAAACAGTTATGACAGATTGTATCAGGCATGAACTTGACATTTGTTCAGTTGCTTGATGCAAAACTAAATGACTCACACAGTGTATGCTTGGTTGACTTGAAAATTTTCAGGACAACTGCATTTAGGTATGAAGAACATTTGTCATCCTTGTGCATATGATTGAACAGCAGGAGCCTTTTCTTTAGGCAGGCACAAAACTGGTGGGAGAAAGCAAGATCTGAAGTCACTCCAGGCATCTGGAACAAAGCATGTATGGTCCACTTGTGATGCATTTCGCAGTTTGAACTTCTCCAGAACTGCATGGACATCATTGATCTGGCGCCATCTTCCATCCACATAGTGATTTCCAGAAGCATCTGACTTTCTTTCACTCTGAGCAGCTGAGACCAAGGTCTGGGTTTCCCACTTTGTCTGATGGAAGGGATTGAGGTGGGACCCATGAGTTTTTCCACTCCTTGAGCCACAGTGTAGAGTCCATTCAACTGCAAAAGCGACTGCGTGAAATGGAGAACGCATGGTGGCTCTCCAAGGCTACTGAAATCCAAAACTATGCAGATGCAAACATTGCGCATCAGTTTTATGAAGCAAGGTCCGAAATCCCATTCCATGCACCCTGTGCGTACAAAGGATGGGATCACTCTAATCAAAGATAGAAGAACATCCTGTCTTGCTGGGCGGAACACCTCCAGGAACTGCTAAATTAGGACAATCCTGTGGATCAATCCATATCTGATCAAGCTGCCGCAACTTCCCATCATATCAGAACAGGATACAATTCCTTCCATAGAGGAAATGTCAGCTGCACCAAATAACTTAAAGAACAATAAGGCACCTGGCCCTGATGGCATACCTGCTGAAAATTTCAAATACAGGGCCAATCTGCTGCTACAGTGACTCCACTTCTTCACTAGCAATGCGTGGGCATCAAACATTCTTCCCACACAATGGAAAGATATAATATAATAATGATCTACAAGAAGAAAGGTGACCGGGCTATCTGTGGCAACAGCCGTGGCATTTCCCTTCTCTCTGTCACAGGTAAAATACTTGCCCGTGTAATGTTGATCCATCTTCTGACATACGTCGTTGACACAGTGGTTCCTGAATCAGAGTGGCTTTTGTCGCGTGGCACCATTGATATGATTTTCGTTGCAAGACTTCTTCAGGAAAAATGTAGGGATCAACGTCGTGACCTTTTTATTCCCTTCATCGACCTTACAAAGACTTCCGACACCATCAGTCGTGATATGATTGGCAAGTCCTGGGCAAATTTGGATGCCCTCCCCATGTTCTTAGCATCTTACGGGCATTCCATACTGATATGAGTGCCCACGTCATGCAGGGAGGAGAAATATCGAAGAGTTTTGGTGTTAACACAGGAGTTAAACAGGGCTGTGTCCTAGCACCTGTTATTTTCAACCTCTTCCTTGTGGCAGTGACTCTCGTCTTTCGTCACAACATCTCTGCTGCAGATGGCATTCGCATTAAGTACAGGCTCGATGGCAGCTTGTTTAATATATGCCGTTTGCAAGCAGTGACGACAGTTACAAATGACACCATCTTTGATCTACAATACGCAGACGACGCTGTGCTGCCCAGCCACACACAAGGATCAATTTGGCCTCATTGAACAGTTCACGTACCTGGTAAGTATCATTACCTCCACATATGATCTCACTGTGGTGATTCAACGTCATGTTAACCTAGCGTCCGCTTCCTTCGGGAGGCTGTCCAAGCGAGTTTTTACAAACTATGACCTTTCCACATGCACCAAGATGGCCGTTTACAATGCTATCTACGTCTCGACACTGCTCTATGCATGTGAGGGATGGACACCGTACCATCATCACATCAGAACCCTTGAGGCCTTTAAAATTCGGTGTCTTCAAACTATCCTGCACGTGCACTGGTGGGACAAAATACCTCATGTTGAGATTCACCGCAGAGCAAGCACAACATCCCTCGAGACGATACTACTCAGAAGACAACTGAGGTGGCTTGGCCATGTGATAAGGATGCCTGGAAACAGACTTCCCCGACGCCTACTTTATAGTGAACTCTCCTGCGCCCAACGTTCGGTGGGGGGTCAAAAGAAGAGTTTTAAGGATCACATTAAGTCATCCTTAATTAAATGTGGGATCCCTTTCGACAGCTTGAGGAATTGGGCAGGGATCGAGAAGAATGGCGTGCAGTTTGCAACAACAGGCTGGCAACGTTCGAACAGCAACATATTGATGTGGCAGTAGCAAAGTGTGTGCGCAGACACCAACAGTGCAACCAACCACCTTCAACGACAACGCGGCAGGGATCTGTCTGTACAGTATGTGGCCATGTTTGCACCTCAGCCTTTGGACTAATGAGCCACATGCACCAACACAAGAAAACGCGTTGAGCAGCGTCACTGTCGAACTGACGGGCAACTAAGAGAGAGAGAGAGCGAGTGAGTCCATTGTGTGATATATTCATATCCTGTAAAAGACTCCATGAGTGCGGTCACTGATTGCACAAACGGCCTTCACGATCCAAGGTGAGATCTCATTTTTCACATTACTAAGCTCTTGATGTGTTCTGTCAGAGCACACCTCAAGGTGAGTTGGAGAGTATCGGCATTGTGTCAGACAGATACTGGTGCAACACATGCCAGGACTGGCAAGTATTGCTTCGGCATTGGTTGTAAGCATCCAGTGATAGTTTGTAAGACAAAATTTAGAGCCACATCGACCTGTTTCATATGCTTTGATTTTCGACCAATCTTGGGAGCAGCAGTCAGATGTGGGCTGCTTGTCCTGAACGTGCTCACGGAGCTCTGTACTGCTGCTGTCCACAGATTCATCACATTGAATGTTATTCCAACTGCACTTTGCCAGATTCCAATGCAGCTGATCAGCCATGTTCCCAGACGCAGCCAACACTCTTCTTACTGTTGTAGTTGCCCCCAGTTAAACATTAACGAAAATGGTAATTACGTCCATATTTTGAAATTAGTAGTATTAATTCTTTTATGAATAACCCTTCTGAAAATGCTTTCTTTTTCGTAATGAGGAAACACGTAGGTCCAAATGAAGCTTCAGTTGCTTTTTTGGAGCAATGTACCTACATGCATAGTAAGACTGCCAGTGAGTTGGTATAGGAATCAGACAATGCAAGTGATTTACATCACTTCCCTTTCAGAACCCTTCATTATGCATGGTAAGATGAAGGACGGTCTTGAGCCCATAATTATTTGCTCTTTACCTTGATGAAGTTTCGGTCCAGCTGGGTGCGGCAGGCAAAATGCTTGTGAATCACCGACTGTTGTTTGTTGATATATGCTTGGTCCCAGTATCACTGGTTTTCAATGTCTTCTGAATACGTGTTGTGACCAGGACTGTGGAGCTGGATCCCAAGCAAGTTTGCAATGCCAGAATCGAAAACTTTTAGTTGGTGGAGCCGGAGCCTGAAATTTGGGTTCCGGTTCCACAGAGATAGTTTGTGGAGCAAGCCAGTTATAGAAAAAATACAATGTTTTTTTTCTGATTTTTGGACCAAATTGTTCTGGAGTCGGAGCCAAGAGTTTCTAGATGTTGGAACCGGAACTGAGGCCAAAAATTTAGATGCCTGGAGCCGGTGCCTGAAATTTGAGTAACAGCTCCACAGGCCTGGTTGTGACTATGCTTTTGAACATGAACTTTTTTTTAACACCAGTTGTTTCCTGAATGGCAAAAGTGTGACGATCGCTGGCCAAGTCCAGCATCTTTGTGTTTTGCTTCATGCTTCACTAAACCACCTAAAGGGTGGTAATGACACTCAGAACCAAGTGAGATCACTTCGGTGTGCATGAAAAAGCTCAGAGGCTTCTTTTCACGGTGCTCCACTGCAGTTTAAAAACACTCTGATTGGTGCCTATTGCATGTCAATGTGTGCCTGTCAATTATGGTGCAAGTATACACAGTCTAGTATCAAACAATTCTACGTTACCTGCAATGATGCCTGTCGCATTTTGCATTACATCCCCAGTAATGTAAGTGTTTGCTCACATCAAGTCACCCATTTCGTCATGGCATACTTCTAGATGCCTTGATAAGAAACAGCCTGTATTCCTTTGTCCAACGATGCATCCAAATGTTATATTAGCTTATTTCATCTGTCTGATGTTTTTGCAAAATGTAAATAATGCTGTTGGTGCCTTGCTTCAGTGTTTGTTGTTCCTCTTCAGTATTCAATGGAGTACCAATCATCACCTTCCCTGTGATGCGTTGTTCCTAAGTATTTTTGTGTCTTTTTGTTTTTTTGACTGCTCTGTGATATGAACCATGTATCTGAACCAACCAAGCACTTAAGTAAAAAACAAGTGCTGTCGTATTCTTAAAAAAATCAAAGCGTTTGTTATTCGAGCTCAAGGGAGCTTTTTTCAGAATTGAAGACGGTAAATAACTGCGTCGAATTTTGTTGTGCCTGCCCCGGCAGAACAAACACCGAAGCTATTGATGCTTAGTTAGTGCTTATAACCTCACAAACAATCTGAGGCTGGTATTGGTTGTAAACAGGTTGTTGTTCTGTTCATTTCTCTGCTTTAGTTGTGGCCCACTGGCAAAAGTTGTATTTTTTCCGAAAGTACAGTTTGTTCTAGGAAGGCTAATCAGGTCGTTTACTGGTGTATTTTTGCATCATATTTCGATCTTTTCATTCTCCAGATCTTTGTTTACGATTACAAGCGCAAAGGCGGTGCAAGAACAGCAAGATCATGTCCAAGGCAGACCAATCCTGTCACTTTGGTGTGCTTCCTTGCGCTCGCCCCGTTCGTTATTCCGCGCACTGTGATCGTAACACCAAAGAAAAAACGGCCCGTCAGGTTGCTGCCGAAGAACATCACGGGTGGTATGTATTAAAATGCTATCTGTGTTGCATTTTTTCTGGTAACGATCTAAGATCGGTGTTTGCTTTTCGTTAAGTTTTGCTCGTGTCCGGTCAAACTGCATAACTGAAAAATTGCTCATATATAGTCATTGATTGCACTGCGTTTACATTGCTGGAATTTACTGATAAAATGATAATGTTGTTAATGCACTTTGGTAGTTTCGGTAAACTACAGCTGACCGCAGAACGTCTGTTTTAGGTAAAAACCCTAAAACGTCGAACAAAGAAGAGTTGCGCACCAAACCTCGCAAGGCATGGGATACTTGCCATCGGTGCAGTATTTGTGCCGGGGCTCATTCGTATGTAGAGGTGCGTAGTGTTTTCACTTTTTTGTGCACTAAGGTGAGTTTGGGTGTTGCTTGCTTGCCTTCTGTAAATCGCGTAATTTTGTCAAAGCCATGTAAGTAGCTTTGAAATCTCATACCGTGTTTGTTGTGGCCAATGTTTCCTCAAAGAAAATTTTACACTGAGCGAAGTTTTGCTTCATTGCGTATGCAATTGGGCAACCATGCAGACACACAACCAGTGAAGCGTTTTAAGCGGTGAAAGGCTATGCGATATGATATCCAATTTGGAATGCGATATGATATCCAATTGGATACGATATCCAATTTGGAATGTTGGAAGTGCGCGAGAATGAGATTTCACTGCGCAATTGCGCATCTCAGAGGGCGCACTGATTGTGGCATACTGTTAAGAGTGCGAAATCTTGTTACGAAAACCTGTTGTCTGGAAACTCTTGTGAAACAGCAAATGTTGAAAACATTGTAATCAAAGCGACGTTTTTAGCCTTTCCGTTGGCAATTTTAAAGCTTTGTGTGATTTCCAGCATGGTTTGACTAGATGGAGTTTTGGTTTCTGATAATCCTTCAGAAAGTTGTGCGACGTGAAAGCACTTTTAACATGTTACCTTCTGGCACTGTAGAGGAATCAGATGACGTGTTTTTGTATGGATGGGTACCTTTGTAATCTTTTTGTGGATTGACAATTTCAAAGCAAAAAATTAAATATGCATGATATTGAGCCCGGGAGTAGCCAGACTGCAACTTTTTGGTTGTCGCAAACCGTCCATGTCACGTCAGCGAATCTTTTCTCGCTCGCAAGCCGCATGAATGTTTTTTTTTCGCTCTCATCGAGCCTGCGAACATACCACGTTGAGTACACCCATCTCGTCTGATCTGGGAAGTTAAAGGAACGCCGGCTCCGGTTAGTACTTGGATGGGTAACCGCCTGGGAATACCGGGTGTTGTTGGCTGTTGCACTTTTCTGCAGGAGTGCGACAGCTATATTTCTACTGCGTAACTCCATTTCAACCAAAAAAAAAAAAACAGATCTAACTTACGTTTCAGCTATTTTTCGCGTATTTGCTTGCTAGCGCATTTGTTACCTCAGAACTGGGTGATGCTCGCCCGAAGTGATTTTGATGTGGGGTTATGTGGTAATAGAGAGTGTCTTTTAAAATGGATGTGTTTCTTGCTTGTTTTT
>Ga0210059_1005840_pt1 | contig 19759 bp, 11 predicted proteins | sample Ectturendosymbi2_FD_188042 | JGI IMG/M metagenome (GOLD analysis project Ga0210059, IMG submission 188042) | Ecteinascidia turbinata endosymbiont from Florida, USA - Sample 2 (SPAdes) (version 2) | ecosystem: Host-associated > Tunicates > Ascidians > Unclassified | place: Key West, Florida... | reverse complement strand
TTTTCAATACTGGTTGGCAAAATTATAGTTTTTAATCGTCGCCATTTACAATGGTACAGTAAGACTAAGAGTATTGCTAATGTGTGTCAGAGTTTAAGTAAATTTATCCAGTTTTATATTTGGTGGCTTTGTATGTAACTTACCAGCTGACAGACTTCTGAACAACGAAAACCGCAACGCTTGCTGTACTAGTATCTTTTATTTTCTGCAATTTAAATGCTGGCACAAATTTGCGCAAACGTGCCACAGAGGGGAAAGAACATCAACAAATCTTACATGTGTGTATCTGACCACTGGAAGTGCTAAAACGCAGGAATATAGAAAGTGCTGCATGCAGGAAGTAAAATTTAAGACACTATGCTTGCAAATACAAGCCTAATGACTTGTGGTTTGAACACATTCCATGTATTTCCGCGCGGCACTCGGCAGGCAGGTACGCGCTGACAATTATTAACAACACACGCTGCGATGTCTGCACATGGCAAAACCATAGACGTACGGGAAGGCATTTTACTGGGGAGGCGGAAAAAATTGCCCAGAAAATAACAATTTGCCCTGAAAATAACAATTTTCCCTAAAAATAAACAATTTGCCCTGAAACTAACTTTTTACTTTAATACGAACGGGGCCTGAAACCTTTCGTAAATCTGTCCTATACAGTTGAATTCGTTTATAACGGCTTCCTCTACAACGTCAATTCGCCCATAACGTTACATTTTGTTTGGTCGCGATGGCATCTTTTATATGCATTTCAATTCGCTTATAGAGTCAATTCGGCAATAACATTCTTTATGCAATCCTCTAGAGGTGCCGTTATAGGCAAATTCTGTAGTTACCTTGCTTGTTAACTCAAGGGGTTGAAGTTCCTTGCGTGTTGTGTTCTTGCAAACAAGAAACTAATTTTACGGTAATTGCTTTTACTGATGCAAATATGTACGCGACTTCGATGACGCAACGCAATGTTTTAAAAGCGACGGTTCCGGATCGTATGGTCTGACTCCCGAAACCTGCCTGTGTTATCGCTGTTGTGCGCTTGAGCAAGGCACAACACATCAAAGCGCATGTTGTCTGGAAACTTCCCCAAGTGCAGGCCGCCGGCCCACGGTATGTTCGTGGACCGGCGTACGATATGCTCATACTTCACTTCAAATACCAACCGTTGAGTGCCGGGTCGTATGTTTTCCTCTATAAAGTACGAACATTTCGTACAAGTCTCTAGCAACCAGAAACACATATTTATAATGTTCGCTGACGTACGGTGTGGTCAGGAGAGCATTTCAAAGCAACCATGTTATATTTTGCCTGCAGTCATGGTGGTTTTGCCTGCAGTCACGCACGCGTTTCCCAGAGTGCGGAAATAAGATCGGCCTGCTGTAACCATGTGGCTGATTGTCTCGTCACATTGCATTTGATTGGGAGCGGTTTCTAATGTAATGTGGATAAACAATCACTCAGAAATTATCTTACTGAGTTAAAACCTATCATGTAGAGATTTGATGATTTTTGCTTGAGCATAAATATTTTTTTCGACAGCAAGTAAGTGCTTCAGCTGTGTGTTCGACGCTGCTTCACAAACATTCGTTCTTGGCAGATTTCAAATGACCCGTTAGTGTAAAGCATTTGTGAACGCATGCCAGTGTGATGTGGATAAAAAATTAGTGTGAGGTGGAATATTATGTAAAAAGTTGACGGTTTTGGCTGCTGCAAAATTGTTTTATTTTCAACAGCAACTAACTGCTGGAGCCGTCTGTTCGGCTGCTTCAAAAACATTCGCACTTGGCAATTAGCCCTGCTTCACAAACATAGGCACTTGGCAGTTTTCAAACGGCCCGTTAGCGCAAAGCCTTTGTGAGGCAGAAAGAGCATCGCGAAGAATAACACCCGTTGATTTGCGAAAAAGCAGTAATTCAGTGATCGTGACTTGTGATCTTTTCGCTGCTTACCAACAATACATTTCAATGGAGATTTAAAGTTCAACAGAGAACACTAAAGGTTGCTGCCAACAATGGCTCACATTGCACCTTTGCCGCTCGTCCTTTCCAATCGCAACAACGCCAGGCACCTGAACGTGCGTGCATAATTTTTTCACAAATCTCAAACCATATTTACGACCAGCTGATAAAAATGTATTTTTTTCCTCTCGTTTCATGCACTACCATCTTGACATGCGGCTGCTGCAAGGTAATCACGACATGTTCTGTGATATTCACATTTTTCTGCAACAACAACAACAGCAGAAGCGTTACATTTCAGCATCCAAGAGCTGATAATTGTCGAATGCTCAGCCCACGTGCAAGTAAAATTTTGCGTTGATTTTTTGTGCAAAGAAAATTTTGTATGGCTTTTTCATGCGAAAAAAAAATTTTGCGTGTTTTTTCGTTGTACAACGTGTGTAATATTTTTTTTTCGTAGTTCAGTTAGTGCAACGAAAACATCTATGAAGGTTTTAAGTATCGAAACGAAAGTGCTGTACGTTTTAGTCAAATCGAAACCAAACTGAGTTATTTATCGATCGGCAAAGCACAGCTGAACGCATGTGCGTTTTCGGACGGAGTCGAAAAGCAGAAATGCTGTATAGGACCAGGTGATATAAAAACTGTTATAACTTTTCTTCTCTACACTTTTTTAATTCAAAACTTGGCAGGATGCTTTGTAACAGCTATAGCAAACGTTTCTGTGATTTTTACATTTTTCCCATTGTTAGAACTGGCGCAACAAATTTTCAAAGTCAAAAAACAGGCAATCCACCATTCTTTCAGGGTGTTATTTCTATCCAAAAGAAGTGGAAAAATTATTTGATTTCGATTTTCATAAACAACACAATATGACTAACGTTTTTGTGCAGAATTTGGGTTTCTATCGTGCAAGGTTTTCCATCCAGACCCTTTAAAACAACGCCTTGTCCACTCAAGCGCCAGCGCGAAAGCCATACCGGCATTTTAGCATCAGACAGCAGCCACGAATATACCGTGGACGGGCGGTCAAAGACGCACACTCAAACGAGCCAAGCAATCTGCACGTACGTGCTGCCCGCTTCTAAAACTCTTGTTAATCAAAAAAATCTATCATCTTAACACCCTGCACCTCTACCCAGCGAAAACGAGCAAAGAAAGAGTTACCGAATTCTTATATCAATCTGTTGAACTATCGATATCCAATTGTTCGATTTTTACAGAAAACGAGGGCTTGGTGCAGATCAAAGTCACTATAACCAATCACGACGTTGGTCCTGATTACACACTACACTAGCCCAAATTACATGGATCGCCTCCAAGTGAATTACACTGCATTGAAAATTTTTTCACATTTCACGATTTTTGAGCAACTTGCGCTTGCCCTGAAAAAAACAGAGTTGCCCTGAAAATGTTCACTGTAATGAATATACTTTTCACATTCAGGACTTTTAACAACTTTCGCTTGTCCTGAAAACAGAGTTTCCCCTGAAAATTTTCACTGTATTGACTATACTTTTTACATTCAGGAGTTTTGAGCAACTTGCGCTTGCCCTGAAAAAGAGAGTTGCCCTGAAAATTTTCATTGTATGGAATATACTTTTTACATTCAGAAATTTTGAGCAACTTGCGCTTGTCCTGAAAACAGAGCCCTAGAATATTTCACTGTATTGAATATACCTTTTACTTTCAGGATTTTTGAGTAACTTACGCTTGCCCTGAAAAACAGAGGGTGCCCTGATTTCACTGTACTGAATATGTATTTTTTATTATTCAGGATTTTTGAGCAACTTGCGCTTGCCCTGAAAAACAGAGATGCCCTGAAAATATCCACTGTATTTAAATATTTTTTATCATTCAGGATTTTTGGGCAACTAGCGCTTTCCCTGAAAACAGAGTTTGCCCTGAAATTTTTCAAGCCCGGGGTGGCGGCCGCCCCCCCCGCCTCGTACGCCTATGCCCTCAGCTAACCATATGAAGTACGCCCAATGTAGACACATGTTCTAAGTAAAACTCACGAGAGACTGTTCTAGCTGATTTAACTAGTATCGAGAGCTTCAGAAAGCAAGCTCTGTATACTGGTTATCTAGTTGGAAAGAACCAAACGTAGATCCGCATCAAACACGCTATAAATTTGCCTACTAAGGCTCATATATTTCAGAAACAGTACAGTTGAGAAATCGTTTGAGAGACCACTGTGCTACATTGACTAGGGCTCTTGTTTTAGCTAGACGTGTTGTGGCCTATTTCGAAATGCCAAGCTACGCACAACATACGTTTAGACCGCTTTTGGTAAACCCTACAATAACGCGTCTCACGTGTTTCCCCGCCAGCCGACTTGGCAGTACGAACGCTTTTAATGTTTCCGATATCCTTAGTAGCTGCATCCGAAAAGGGAGTGCTGGGTGGAAATCAAACGCGCCGAGGCTCATTCGCTCTGTGCCAAGTAGCAACTTACTGCAAATATGTAACACCGAATCGTCATGTAATCGTTCTAAGTATGAAAAAGAGGATGATGAGTTTGTTAAAACAAAGCCATAACAGTCGTGCTAATGGTGCGATGATTAGAAAAAGTGAACGCCGAAGATACGAGAACATTTGTGTAGCGTATATCCACTCTGTTCCTATGCCTCAACCTCTTGTCGCGTACGTATGGCCCGCAAACTTGCAAGTGAAGGATCTCAACTTGGAAGCGATACGTCAGACGTTACTGCGGGCTGACGACGTAAATCTTCGAGTTTTAGGACCACCGCACCGAATCACTGTATGCTATGAAGATTTAACTGCAGCAGATGACGGAAACCAAGATAAAGCAGCCCTGAGCGACGCCAGCGATTTACCGTGGGATCTGAGCCGTTGTGTGCCAAATGCGGTCGAAATCTCACATGAAAACAAGCTTCTCAATGAAGAAAAACGACCCCTTAGGAAGGCACTCTTGCCCGCCAAACGAAGCAGGATTGGGTACATATCAGAGAAGGACAAAGAAGAAAAAGGCATCGCGGGGGCTAACGAAGAACTGATGGAATCTCGACCGATAAAGAATGAACTAACTTTCGATCTGGAAGATTTTACCTGTTAAAAACCGCAATGCAGCTGCAAACTTGTTTTCACCAAGAGTTTATCTGCTAAAAAAAAACACAATGCAGCTGCAAATTTTTTCTCACCACAATATCAGCAACGCCCACCTCGCCACCTTGTGTGCATGCAGACGCGTTATGCCTCCGTATCGACATGCTTGTATCGCCTCTAGTGACAAAAACAAACAAAGACTTAATAGCTCCACGCATAACAATAATACAGAGGTCAAGTAAGCTAAATGCAAGCGTATATTCAGGGCTCCGTACAACTCGCACCTGTTTTTGCCTTTTTCGTTTCGCCTTTAAATAGCGCTGTATCTGCAACGATTAGGCATTCACAATTAAATCACTGCTACTGAACGGATGTCATGGTTCCGACATTATAGCAAGATTGCTATTGAAGTGCTGCAGAATATGGCTTGGCTGTCTATCCGTGCTGATCGATGTTTCTCTCGTTTTGGGAATAAACCAAATCAAATTCAATGCTTGACTCCAACATCTGGCCACGGGGTTGAGGTGTTGTAAGTTGAGTACGAATGCATGTGACTGAGCTATGCTCAACCACAGCGGGTCTACTATTGATCGGCTTAAGATTATTGTAAAATGGGGAACTTTTCGCCCATTGAAGAACGTTAGGCCACGTAACCGGCGGGCAAGGTGGCCATAAAAGACGTTGGTATTTTCACTCGTTTCAAAGTAATTGTGAACTTATGCCTTTGCGCAATTTCGCAAACTTTAAGTTAGTTGAGTCGTCATAGGAAAGATTGCGCTAGGCCATGGCCTATGTGGCCTATGCGTAAATCCGTCACTGTCTCTAAGGCAATGGTTCCAACCGCCTGTCTGCAAACCAGTACTGATCTGAAATGCTTTTCCGACTGTCGGCAAGAAATCTCTGACGCAATAAATTCACCACAGGTTTTACTCACTCAGTGGTACAAAGCCATGCTGTAGTCGGTAGTTTCATGGCGAACCGCTTCGCAACTTAACCGAATATAGCACAAATGATAGGCTACGGCTGATCCAGCAGATGCGTATTTTCTGCTTATCATTGCAATGGCTGAATAAATCGATTGCATCGGTAATGCATAACAATAATGTAAAAGTAGGCAGGGACGCCGGAGAGCGGGGAAATGACGAGGGCATTGCCCCCTGCCCATTCAAAAGGTCCGGGGACAATTGACGCGGAAGTGCCTTTTTCATAACATTATCATAGGTAATTTCATGTTTTATCATGATCGAATTGAAACAAATTTATTGCGTCCATTCGCGCACCCAGAAAACTCAGACTGGTTTTCTATCATTTTTCTTATTTCTGAGGTCAACATTGTTGCTGAACAGAAACAAGTGTTGAGTTCGTCTTGGCTCCTCAACATGAAACGTCTTGTGACTCTGAAATAACAAAGAAAGAAGACTTCGATTACTGGAGAAAAATAATTGAAGAAAGCAACTTAGAAGTTTACCGACAAATTCACGACAAGCCAAACGAAGCTGAAAACTAAATAACGACTAAAGACATTAACTCTTTTAGAACATTGTCATGTGTACCAATTTGATGTATTGTGAATTTGTACTTTGCACATTTATTGTGAGTCACCGTTGGGGAGAGAGTAACTTAAGATGGTATAGAAAACTTTTACATAAAAAATAACTTCAAATTGCAAATAGATTTGATGATGAAAACATATAAAAATATTGTTGTAAAACACCGATTCGGAAGTCACGATTAGAACGCCAACCATATATGACCACTAGATGCCCCTATTGCACTGTGCGCTAGTCGAGATTTGTCACGTGACCAGGACGGCGTACGTCGTGTCCGTATAAGTAGCCGCAGTGGCTCACTTAAGCCAGATGAAGTCGTGAGCATACCAGTCTCAACACCTGAATAGTTGGCGAACGAGCGGGGTCTAGTGATCTAGTGATCTAGGACACGCTTGTAGCCAACAAACACCCCAGAACGGTAAGACTTACGGAGATAACGAGGTCTTAACCAATTTTTAGGCAGGTCGTGTTACGATTGCCCAATAGGATGGGTTACTCTCTCCATTCGTAAACGAATAGAATTCGCATTAACCCCTGTCACCTGTAATAATGCCGGTGTATGTTGATGCATATTATAAACCCCTGTTGTGAGAAATGTCGCAGTGCTTAACGTTGTATTAATAAAACCATGAGTGAATACAATCCTGTTGTGATAAACTGAGCGGGTCGAGCGAAACCGGCGGGTCTAAGTTTCTTCATTGTTAACTTGGGCGTGCCATGGATACTTCCTATTAACCAGTGCTCTCGCGGAATTTTCCTAAACGTGTAGTGGTCTTCTTCTTTAGAAGGGGACTGCCACACAAGCATATCGGTAAGGATTTTTATCTTTTTTTCTAAGTTTCCATTGCCCTCAACATTTTTACTGCCCCCACAGCCCTACCGCTACTCCGGCGTCCCTGTATGTAGGGTTGGGCAATTCAGACTAAATTACTTTTCCAGAATTTTATTAAATAGATAACTGGAATTCAACATGTCGAATTTTACTCTGGATATTTTTGGTTCCAGTAGTGCAGCAAAACCCGAGTGAAGGTAACTTATTATTCACATCAGTAAGGCAAATGCAATCAAACGACAAATTTGTGTGCTACACACAGTTGCTGTCTGAAAGATTGCCCTCCGGCAAACGACATTGCACCTTGGTAACAGTTAACCCCGCTCTGCAAAAAGGTCTCTCTGAAGATGCTGACGTGGCAGATATGCAGAGATATATCAAAGCCAATTGCTTTAGCAAAGGCAACCGCACAGCAGTGCTGCGTCACCATCCAGCGCGTCAGCAATATTTGGTGGAACTTTTCACTTCAGATAGTTTGCAATTTCCCTGCTCTTCGATTACGTTATTACATGTAGTGGAGCGAGTGACATAAAACGAAGAAAAAAGGCGAGCATAACGCTCTATATTACGCGTCTCTTTCATTCGGTTTTGGTCAGTCGCTCGCATCGCATGTTTATTAACTATTAACAAAACAAGTCTAACAATTATGTTCATGTGCCACACACCCGTGGTGCACACCATCACCGATTCATCACCACAATGTCCTTATGAAAGATACAAACCGAATTCTATCATCGGCTATCATGTTATAAGAGGGCTATCGATATCTTTGATGAGGTAGTTTATAAAGCATTTGTTTTGTATTTGTAATTTATGATGAAATAGGCTATTTGCATTGATATCTGAGATTCTCCTGATTTTTTGTGCGTGGCTTTCAAAATCCGACGGGTCCCTTTCCTATTCCTTACATTGGGCTCCACACTTTTCTGCTTGGACTGATTCCACAGGTAGCACTCATTAGCACAAGCAATTGTATCCATGAATAAGAGGGCAAATGCATAATTAACTGCATCAGCCGACACCAAATATTTGCCACCAACATATCCAACAGTGACAGTCTATCACAAAGAGTTTTTTCATGCCTTCAGGCAAGCGAAGTTATCAAAGCGAAGTTAAGTTATCAGTGTTTCGCAATTTAGGACGGCCGTAACATCAGAATTTAACGCAAGGGCGGCAGACACTGCAGATCTCCGAAGAAAAGCAGTATTGTATTCTTGTATTGCATAACAAACAATATTATCGTGTTGTTGCTGTACTGATGAGTCTTGACGTTTGCATTTTCGCTCGTTGTAAAGTAAATTGTGAAGTTATACTTCTGCCCACTTTCACAAATTTTAAGTTGGTAATGAGTCATTATAGGAAGGAGTTGCGCGGGGGCCCAAAAAGCGCCGGGCCCTAGGCCATGGCCTATGCGTAAATCCGTCACTGGTTATAGATGCCCTTTAAACAAACTTGAATATGTTTGACCCACTCGGTCTACAAAAGTGTGAAAATGATTGTGCATTTGCGAAAACGAAGCCACAATTAATTATCACCACGGTTCTGTACCAGTTAAGAAAAACTTGTCGACGCAGCTTAACACAACCGTTGGTTAGTTGATCTAGCCCAGTGGTTCCCGATGTATTGGTCGAAACCCAAACAAAGGTGGAGAAAGGTCAAAAAAGGGTCGCGCAGATTCGAGCCAAGCTGGAGCTGTGTGTTTTCAACGTATACTTCTGCTTCTGTGTGTCCGTCTGTAACGTAGCGCGTAGGCACTTGAGAAAAAGGTAGATGGCTAACATTAAAAATGAACTTAGCAACTTGTTACCAAAAATCATCCATGCAATCGTTATTTATTCATACGTTTTTTGAGGTTTGAGTCGTGAGGTCTTCTAACTCAGATATGAGTGGCGCTCAAAAATGATTGGGATCCACTGATCTCGCCATGCTATCGTAAGCGGTTGAAGTCTTTTTTTTAATCCGTTAGTATAAAAATGCCAAAATCCAATCGACTGGGAAAAACTTAATTTCATTTCATTTTGGTCACATGGGCATTGTCGAGAAAAACAGATTGCAAACTATCTGTAAGTAATGGCAGTCGAAAGCCCTCAGCACTTACAAAACGAAAAACATCTTCCTCCTCATGATTGTCGGAAGGTGGGACAGGGGGAGGGGGCCTTGCTTTCCTGGATTTTGAAATTTGACATTTTTCTATTACATTTTTAGTAAGAAAGGCCCGTTTCCTTAGTTTTGAGAAGGAAAAATGAAATTTCACCAATTTTGGTTCTCCCTTGGAAAGATCTTTGTGGCTACTTCTGGAAAAATCCGCTAATGGCCTCTCCCCTTCCGACGCCCATGTTCCTAATTACGGTAGATTTTGGTGCTGACTCTTCCCGTAGCCGCTGAATGATTTCAAATTTACTGTGGGATAGGGTAGCAAGTAACATCAGATGCAAGTTGAAATACGTTCAGACCATATACAGGTCGGACTCTGATTACTTGACAAAACTAACCGGCAAGGTAATGTGAAATCATTAATGAAAAGTTAAGGCTCCACATAATCGTGATCGAACCTTCACAATACACATTTAATCATCACAAATAAATATCTAGAATGAATGCTATTGTTGATAAACAGTGTCTATGGCAATGGTTCTTAACCTTGTTGAAGGTACTGAACCCCGCAAATTCGATCTATGCATTTACCGAACCCTTCCTAATTAGAGGAATAAATCAATTCTTTGAAAATTAAGGTTATTTTCTATTAAGGCACAAAATCAACCGTGCATTGGACCTACGCCGAACCCCTGACACTGACTCACCGAACCCCTAGGGTTTGATCGAACCCGGGTTAAGAACCACTGGTCTATGGCCTAACCGCGTAATAAGAAAGACTTTGAAACTGGATCGTTTCTCAGCCAGAGTTTGAGCTTCAAGACATACAAAACATACTGGTATATCACCGCTATATTTACGCACTTAGTTTTAAAATTGTACAAAATCAAAAATCTATGATGTTCATTTAAGGCTACCGCTGATGGTGTAGACAAGGGTGAGTTATACAGGGTTTGTATAACTATAACTCTGGCATGTGCATGCCAGAGTTATAAATTTTTGCGATGGTGTTGAAATAAAGTTTACATCACCACTGGGTGGGATACAACAAACAGCGATGAGCCAGAAACACTTGCGAACAGTGTTACCCCGTGTTTTAACTTTCAATTAGTGATTACAAGCAGGGCCGGATTTAGGTGATGCGAGGCCTCTGGGTTAATCCACTTGTGAGGCCCCGTCTTCCACTGTAACAAGGAAAAATGGAACAACGCTAAGCCAGAAATGACGATATTGACGTTCTAAAAGTACGGTCAATGAATAATATGTAAATCCTTACTAGAGTGCCCCACGATCACTGTGCTTGTCATACTTTCGACGCAAAAGCGTTCAATGACACAGAATTGTGAAAATCGTGTTTGGCTGGCAGGAACATTATTGTTAATTGCGACAGGCGAACCAACCAATTTTCACGGTTAAATTTTTGACATAGCACATGGCCGAGTCCTAGAGGTTAAGTTTCACATCTCTTTTATCTCATCTGCGCTCAACAGTAGCATCCAAAATATACAATTTCCTAAAAACCAAACATCCTGCACATATGTGTGGCAGCATAAATACGTTAAAGCACAAGCGTGTGAGGACCACATCGCGAGTCGCTCACCACGGCAGAAAAAATCTCGCACACACGAGCAAGTGTCAACTAAAACGCACCCAAATGGTTGCAACTGCTAGGATCACGTTTCGCGTGTTTGTAACTTTTTCAGATTGCAAAGAATCGAACGCAAAGAAATCGTGGCGCGAAAGGATGTGAGGTTTAAACTTCCTATATGCTGTCATTATTGAAATACGTATTAAGAAATAAAAAGCTGCAATCATCGAATCAAGTAAGGCTGAACAAAGCGCATCAAACAATTAAAAAGTTTTTTTCCTGGCCTTCTTCATGCCAAAATCATTAAAGTTTGTTTGCTTAAGTTTGTCAATTTTAATGCACCAATCCTTAGTGTGAACACCCTGTCCTGGAATATTGTGACCCTTTAATTCATTTTTAATTCTTCTGAATTTTGAAAAAGACCTTTCTTCTGAGCAGTTAGTGGCATTAGCGGGCACAGGTTAATTTGGTGTGGGGGGATGCGATATCGATTTGCAATGAACCCAATGCTTCACAGGACCATATTGCGTAAATCAATCACTTTCGCATGCGTACATTTATGAGGAAACAAATCTAAGATTGGTTTAGAAGAAACTTGAGTGATAAAACTTTAACACTGCACCGCTGCGGAACCAACAAGCAATGTGGCACATAACAACGATCTGACGGAGTCACTGGCGTCGGCGCAGGTACATCGAGGACTGGAGATAGACATTTCACGTGACGACATAGTACTTGTTCTAATTTTAGGTTACGTTTGTTAAAACAAGTTACGGGTGGCAGTAGCCAACATAGTGGAATAGTGCTGTTTGACTTGTATGCTGCAGCAAGTGAGCGTAGTCACTTGTATGCGGTTTAGATTAGTGCTCTTGAAATGGGGAACCTTACAGCTTTTAATTGTCGTTTGGAATAGTCAGTAACACCATAGTAATTTGTGTATAACCTTTGTCATTGCAGGTAATTTTGATGAAATAAAACAAGAAGCGGTTGATTCTGTTTATTTTGTAACCGAAATTAAGAGAACGGAAAGAAACAAACAATTCGCAATGAGGGAAAGCACGAAAGTAACGAGAAAACGAAAGCGAGAAAGCACGATCATTCCATGGGCGTCGGCAGAACATTTTCCAGTGGGGAGGAAACGTCGACATTTTGTTTATCATTTTCAAATTGTTGACGATCAGTGTTCCCTCTAAGATAATTTTGCACTGAGAAAATATTTGTTTTAGCATGATTATTTTAGGACTGAGTAAGTGGAGTTTTCAATGAATTACAAACTTTGTGAATTATACAATAAATATTCAATCTTGTCAAAAAACGAACAAAATAACATTTCATTCAAATACGTAGCTTCTTGTTTGCACGCTTTTCCATTGCCTTGGAATGTTGCAAGTGCGCGAGAATGAGATTTCACTGCGCAACAGTTCTGGTATTCCTGAGTATTTGCGCACTCAGAGGGAACATTGCTGACGATGCAATGCAAATGGACGTTCACAAAACGCTTTATCCTTTCCACAGTACAAAGGAAATGCCCCATGTTACGGTAATAATCACCAAAAACCGCTTCATTGGCAGCAATAGCCAGGTATGTTAGTATTACGACAATTTACACAGTACGCTATCTGCAGATTTTCAACGCAAGGAATTTCCTTTCAAGCAAGCATTGCCATGATCTGTAAAGAAAGAAGCATTGGATTGCCATGGTTTTCAACAAAACAGAAATTATGACTTAATTTTACTTTACAAGCAGGGCCGCACCCAGCTGAAATATTCAACTGAACATGTTTTTGAAAATTTCGGAGGGAATTACCCGGTTGTTCTCCCCCTAATTGCGCGATCAGCTGGCAAGACTTGTCAGCATCATTTAGAAACAAGTGATGCAAACGTCTGGGATCTCGTCCAAAGCGATCAATAAAACCTTGCTACATAATGACAAAAATCAACACAACAATTTCACAACATGTAACAACAGTGTCCACAGTAAAACAGATAATAAATACAGAAACAAAAAGACAGGAGATAATGGTGGGCAAATAGTGCATGAAGAGTTGAGGGGCATGCAGATTATTGCAGATGAATGAATGAGAGAGTCATGCACATACGGTGAGAGAAGTGAGGTTATAGAGCAGAAAACTATGCAGCAGGTAGACATTACAAATTTAAGGTACACTCTTTATAAACAACTGTAGTTAGGCTGCAACTTGCACATATTGGCAATTTCTTCGATCGTGTAACCAACTTAGCTTCTTAGCTTTGAATGCAGTAATACTGTATACGATGTACAAAGCAGCCATTACTATAGTTGGTTTGAGTCCAATGTCCACTTGATCTACTAATAACCAGTGGTGTATTTAAGGGGAAGCGAGCGAGGCACTTGCCTCGGGCCCCCCCTTTTTGGGGGCCACCCCTGAGGTGTTACACGCTCAAATTTTCCTTATTTTTGGTGAAAAACTTTATTATTCACTCATATAATGTTATACAAAGCAGATCATGAGTAAGTACTCTGTTTTCAAAAGGCCCCCTACAGAAACTGTAGGCTAATATGCAGGTACTTTGCTTTCAAAGGGGCCCAAAACAGCAACTGCAATTTGAAGGTAATCTGGTTTCAAAGGGCCCCCAACAGCCACTGAAATGTGTAAGCACTCTGCTTTCAAATTTAATTGAAGGGGCCCCTTAAAGAAACTGTAATATGTAAGTACTCTGCTTCCAAAGGGGACCCCAACAGCAACTGTAATGTGTATGTACCTTGCTTTTACAGGGGCATCAACAGCAACTGTAATGTGTAAGTACCTTGCTTTCAAAGGGGCCACCAACAGCAACAGCAACTGCAATGTGCAAGTACAGGGTGTCTCAAAATAAATGAAACCCATAAAATTGCTGATAAATATGTTGATTTTAACCCTATTTTTTGTATTTTTTAGATTTGATAGCAGTTATAAATAACAATTATTATTTGAAAACCCCATGGCTTGGAAATTAGAAGAAAAAGTGTTTTGCGTCACGACTTATATACAGACTAAATCTTATAAGACTGTTCAAACACGCTTCCGCAGGAAGTTTAATTTCAACACTTATCCTGGAAAACCCTGATATTCCTGTGGTATCGTAACTTTCAAAGCTATGGAACTGTAAACAAACGTAGCAAGAAATCAGAGATGCCATCTAGTGGAAGGAAATTGAGTGCAAGATCTGCAGATAATGTGGAAGCGTCCAGAGTTTCTGTTGGCCGGAGCCCGAAAAAATCCATTCGAAGACGTAGCAGTGAGCTCGGCATTTCGTGGTCCTCGCTGCACAGAATCCTTACTCAAGACCTTCATCTGTACCCTTACAGAATACAGATAAAGCACAAACTCACAGAAACTGACATGCAGAAACGTGTTGAGATGTGCCACTGGTTTCAAAACACAATTGAAGGTGACACAATTGAAGGTACTCTGCTTTTTAAACTTCATTGAAGGGGCTCTTAAAAGAAACTGTAATGTGTAAGTACTCTGCCTTGAAAGAGGCCCCCAACAACAACTGTAATGTTTAAGCACCTTGCTTTCACAGAGGCCTCAAAAACAATTGTAATGTGTAGCCTAAGTACTTTGCTTTCACAGAGGCCCCCAACAGCAGTTGTAATGTGTAAGCACCTTGCTTTCAAAGGGCGCCCAATAGCAACTTCAATGTGTAAGCACCTTGCTTTCACAGGGGCCCCAACAGTAATTGTAATGTGTAAGTACGTTGCTTTCAAAGGGGTCACCACACCAACTGTAATGTGCAATTAAAACAACATGCAATTTTTATAGCAGGTACCACACTACATCTTTTACTTTACAGGAAATTTTCTTCTTAGTTTACAAGGTAATTTTGTATTATTGCTGCTGTGCTGCAAAGACTGTTAATAAGCACGACTACATTCATCTTCCTATCAGGTAGTAGAAATGACATTTTTTGTATTATGAGTATTCATTTTTTCTACAGATATTTCAGGTATTTTAGGTGGTTTGAATTTAGCCTATGCTTGAAGTCACAGGTTATTTGAAGCTGGACTAGTAAAGGTTTGGTTTAAGGTAGACTTGCTAGGTGATGTTAAAGTTTTTTTGCCAGCTCCTAGCCAGTATATCTCGGACCGTTTTTTTCTTAGCACGAATTTAATGAATTGTGTAGGCTACTTGCTGCAGTAGAAATGTTTGCGATAAGGTATATGATGAATTATTTCCTACTTTTGCACATTTTTCAAACAACTAGTGTTAATGCAAGATGAGGGCAGGTTTGACTCATCCAGCCTCAAAGCTTTCCAAAACAAGTCTCAGGTTGGATGCTTTTGTATGCTATGTTCTTGTAGTTGAAAGGATGAAATATAGAACAAATTTGGTGTTATCTTCTTGGTTGTTGTTTATAGTTTCATGGATTCCCATAAAGACATGAATGTGAACAAATTCAGGATACCAACTACCAAGCATTTTTTCAAAGGGGGAAGTGGGAAACTTTCAAAGGGGTAAATTTTGTGGTTTATTGATGGTGAATGCAGAGAAATGGGAAGCGAAAATAGAGAAGTGGGGGCAATGCCAACTTGCTATTGCCTGACTTTTATGTGTTGCCAGCCTTGTCTTCCCAACTTTCAGTGTTTTCAAAGTTGTGTATCATGAACACCCTTTTACATTTTCTCCTTCTGCTATGTCAGTAATGCCGTAGTCTCAGAAACGTATCCTTGGTTGGCCGTATCTCAGGCTTGATCAAAAGTGATTATCACGGTTGACCGAGTACGATGACGTCATCAGAGGGCCCCCTTTTAAGTCTTGTCTCGGGCCCTCCCAACCCTAAACCCACCAGTGCTAATAGCAGTTGATTTTTTTACCTACCACAGCCACAGCATTAAATTTGAGCGATATCAGTGCTAATTGTATTGCAAGGTTAAATGAATGTCAATGCATTGCATTGAATGCCTACTTTTGTGTAATTTAAACGAGGTGATATATAAGCATTTAAGATACAGGCACTCAACCAAAGTGATATGTTATGCACTTCATACAAAATGTGTATCCTACACTTTTACCAACGTGATATATGCACGCAACCAGAGCAAGACTGTCTGTTACTTATTTCAACAAACTATAAAGAACACAGAATGGTAGATGGAATTGTGTAGGCTATACTATAAGCAGAATTCAGACCCTAAACGTAGGCCTAAAACATGATTCAAACTTTTAAGTGTACACTGTTTAGTGTTAGACTACTGGGAATCAGGAGATGCAATTGTCACAGGATGCACTTCACTAGTATGCCTGATTGCAGATAACCTTAGCCCTAAACAATGCTAGAGGAGTTAGCCTACCTTACTGCTTTAGGCACGATCCATGTAGCCTACCTCTATTTAGTCAATTTAATTTCTCGCACAGCATAGCCTAACTGAAATAGGGCTGGAACTCGAGCAAAACACAGTTGGTCATTTGACTAAGGCTGACTTTACTCATGGTGTTAGGGTGCATAACAAACTTGAACGCATCAACAAGAAGAGTCAATTCTGATGTAATTTTCCACAGAAAAATAAGATGAAGAGTTTTCTATATATCAAAACAAAAAATGACAAATATTGAAGACAACGTATGCTACGCTTAATCAAATGCGAAAATTGTATATCACAACAAACATCTGCAGTATCTACCATCGGACAAATCTCTGCACAAAGATTTGTCGAGGTAAATCCCATAACAAGCCTCATTTTTTCAAAACATTTTATGAGATCCACGAAGCTAGCAAAACTTTCTCTTGCCTGAATAGGAAGACAGCCATCCAAGATAGCAAGAACGCCATCACCGACAACACCGGCTGTCCGGCAGAGATAATCTCTATCCGGCAGTGATGTAGTCGAGACCACCGCCAGATTCAACTGACGCGGGGACCTAGGCTAATCCACTTGTGAGGCCCATTCTCCCATTGTTGCGAGGAAAAAATGGAAAGCATTAATCAATTTGCGAAAATCCCAAAATGACGCTCTGAAAGTACGGTCAGTAAAATATTATAAGTCATTACTGGAGTGCCCACGATCACTGCGTTTGTTGCTGCCTTCGACGCAAAAGCCTTCAATGACACGGAATTGTTGAAATCGAACTTGGCTGGCGGGAACAGGATTATTAACTGCCAAAGGCAAACCAAACCAACTGAAATCCCCACAATTGAAAAATTTGACAAAACACATGGTCTTACGTTTTTTTTATAAGAATCACATCTGTTTTTCTTATCCGTATTAAAAAAAAACAAACACACTGCACCTATATAGTAGTTCTATGTGTGGCGGCATAAAGACTTTAAAAGATTCGCGTGTTACTTACTCTTTCAGACTGGTAAGAATCGAACGCAACTAAACTGTCGCGTAAAAAAATGTGAAGTTTAAAAACCAGAACCGTCGCCAGAAAGTCTTCAATAGGGGGTTTGAATTCGGGCAAGGGGACTTGAAATTCTGGAAATTTGATAAAATCTTTACTGATTTGTAGTGTTTCATATTTAAATTTGGAAGGGCTGAGCTCACCAATGCCTACCGTGGCGACTGGACTGGTTTAAATTTCGCTTATTCTGTCATTATTGAAACACGTGTAAAGAAATAAAAAGCTACAATCACTGAATCAAATAAAGCTGAACATAACACAGTGAACAGTTAAAAAGGTTTTTTCCTGCCTTCTTCATAACAAAATTATCTAAGAATGCATTACAATTTGTTTGTCTAAGTTTTTCGCTTTTAATGTAGGCCTACGGAATAGTTAGTGTGGACAACCTCTCCTGGAATATTGCGGCCCTTAAATTCATTTTTAATTCTTCTGAATCTTGAAAAGGATCTTTCGCCTGAGCAATTAGTGACCATCAAGTTAAGAAATAAGGTTTCGTGTGGTTGGATAAACTAAGAACTACTAATCTAAGGCATCAGACCCAAACGCGCTTTTGTCATTTTTTTGCTGTTTCCCTGTCTCGTTGGGGAAGAGTTCTGCAGTTGCCAGTTGGTAAAGTCGCTTTTGCTTGCTCTTCAAGTTCATCAAGATCTTCTCTGACTTGCTTAGCATGGAAGCAGTAGAAACTTGCGCAAGTACTCAATAGAGATCTGATTTCTGGATGGTTTTACTGAAGAAAATTCAAATGGAAAAATATCACATCTAAAATACCAGTCGAACTTTTGCCATACAAACGCTGACAAAACTACTGTATTGCTTAGTCATCTACTTTTGTTTTATTGTAGGATACTGCTGCTAGTCCCACACATATCTCTCATCTGCAGTACAACCTTGCTTTGATCAGGTGCAATAGCGCAACTAGAAGTTTGAGCCAGGGGAAACTTAGCTGAAGGGATCCCAGTGGCTAACACTCAGAACATAGTTGAGAAAAAAAGCAAATCTGGTATTGAACGGCTATACAAAACCTGAATATACCGGAAAACACTCCGAAAAACGCAAAAACAATTATCTACTGAAATCAAAAGAATAGAAAATACCAAAAAACAAGCTAGGTAGGGTCCGGTCATTACATTTTGCTTAACGGGGGTAGATTCGCACCCCTGCCACCCGTCAGTTATGCCACTGATCAGGTGCATTTCAAACATGAACAGCCATAATCTCTTTTGATGGAGCCTCACATAACAATCGGTACGATTCAGCAAACGCAGGACGCAGCCAGCGTGCTTTGAGTATGTCGACACCATAGTAGGCATGCGGCTTGACCAACCGTCATCTTGAGGTTCATGGGAACTCGTTGGAATACTCTGGCATGGTCACCACGAAAGTTGAATGAAACTAAATTTCGTGAATAATTAAGACATACATTTTTGAGGAAGTTTAATCTAAATGATCATATACCGACCACTGACTCAATGCGTACCACAGTTTGTTGGAGGCCCCCTTGGATCTTGAGGCCCTAGGCTTAAGCCTATATAGCCTAAAGAGTAAATACGGCACTGGTCGAGACCGTAACCTTCGAGACCGAGATCGAGTTAAAATTTCGGGACGAGACCGAGACCGAGACTTTATCGAAAACTCCGAGACCGAGACTAGAGACTTGAAGTTCGAGACCGAGACCGAGACTCGAGACTGCAAAATTTGTGCGTTTTGTCGAAATTAAAAAAAAAATACGTGATCACTTCTGACTTCAATTTTTTTCAAGTTTCTTTCATTTTTACGACATGGTTTCGTTGTATTTACATGCAAATACAACATACAAAAAATCACTGAAGTATAGAAATTGTAATAATTTCTTTGCAATAATCAAAGTCTCGAGACCTGAAACCTTCGAGACCGAGACGAGACCTGAAACCTTCGAGACTCGCAAAAATGGGTCTCGAGACGAGTCTCGACACCGACACCAAGTCTTGAGACTCCATCACCGCTATCCGGTTTGCCGGTTGGATATCCAGCAGGATAGTGAGTTTGCAACGGGATACGGATATTAAAAAACTGCTTTCAAACGGGAACCGGATAAGGATTCAGATATCCGAAACGCTTTTATCGATATTTTGAAGCAAGGGCGTACGCAACGGGGGGGGGTTGGGGTTAAAACCCCCCCTTGAGCTTGCTATTTTACAAAAACTTTATTACCTTCGCAAGGAGATTAAGTGTTTTCGCATACTTTTTGCTTGTTAATTTGTCGACTTCATGCAAATACCACGGAATAAATTTGCATGCAAATTTCAAGGAGCATTGTAAATGGGCTAAAA
>Ga0210059_1005839_pt1 | contig 19760 bp, 11 predicted proteins | sample Ectturendosymbi2_FD_188042 | JGI IMG/M metagenome (GOLD analysis project Ga0210059, IMG submission 188042) | Ecteinascidia turbinata endosymbiont from Florida, USA - Sample 2 (SPAdes) (version 2) | ecosystem: Host-associated > Tunicates > Ascidians > Unclassified | place: Key West, Florida... | reverse complement strand
CGACAATGTCACTAGGGTTCAAGAGTCAGTCGGTCGGAGTCCGAGCAAATCTCTGCGACGGTGAACATCTGGAGCATGTACTCTAGGACTCTTCTTGACATATTATTTCTGATTTGAGGACAAACAGTTGCAGATTATAAAATCTTTTCACCTTTCAATAAATGTAAACATCATTGTGGTATCATTTAAAATCCTGGATTTGTGCCCAATCGCTTTGTTTCAACAATTGTGAAACACCCTGTACATCTTATCCAGAAGCCTCCACGCACCAAGCAGATTCCGTTGCTGCCCGTAAAGCGACTCCTGTTTATTGTCGCTTTCGCAGTTCATTACCCCCGGGTGTGGGTGTGTGTTGCTTGGCGCATTCGACTGTGCAAGCGTATTAGCGAGGTGTTTTCAATTTTCGTCATTTCGTTTCCGCAGAACGGTTTGATTTTCGACACAGCGAAATCGGACGGCCAGTTCAAGAAAACAGCGGACAACGCGAAGTTGAGGCGCTATTTGCCGGATTTCAAGTTCACACCGATTGATGTGGCATTGAAAGAAACGTGCGACTGGTTTGTTAAAAACTACGATGTTGCCCGAAAATAAAGGAACATTCATGTCGAAAACAACGTAGAAACGCATTTATATTTTTTTCTGCATCGAGATGTGTTTGCTGGTGATAATGTCTTCGTTTTTTCGGATTCGTTGTGTTACAACGTCCAGCATGTCCCTTATGAGCTTAGCGGTTGCTTTTCGTCCGTATCGTCTAATCTGCTTTTGATCTCGTGTGTAACTTCGTAGTTGGCAAAAGTTGCATGCCTGAAATATGGCATAAACTCCTGTTCTCGCCAACTTGTTGACATAATAAGAAAGCATCGTTGTGGAACCGTTGCTGTTGCACTGCGTCCATGCGCTTGTAGACCCTTTAGTGCTGAGAGCTTGTAGACCGAATGGAATCTTTTGTCGTGCTGCAAGCAAGAGCTCGTGTTTTCCATCCAATCATCTGTCTACTATAGAACACGTGATTGTTTTCTGCTTTTCGTATGGGAGAGAAGTTATGACGTCTGTTGAGATTTTTCGTTAATTTGCATTTGGTGCCACAGTGACCTGACAACTTCTTGCATAGCATTAAGCGTTGTCTGTCGTTAATAAAAAGGAAACCACTGTAACATCATGTTCAACGGATAATGAATTTGCTCCACGAAACTGTTCCCTGTGAGCATTTCTTCACCACCTCGCCTCTGATCTTCATGCAGAACAACGCGATAACCAGCCCTTCATTTTCTGTACATTTGTGTTTGGTTCGATTTATCCTCCCGGCATCGAAACCACTCTCTGTGTGTTTTCGAAATGTTCTTCCATGCAGTCGTGTTTTGTTTCTTTCGTTGGTTTTACAGCAAAGCGCGAACCGCTTTTGCCCCAAACGCTTGGGTCGCGTCCCAAATGAGAGATACGAGGCGGTACGCTTCAACACTTTCCGCGAGGGAATATTGCGCAAATGAAACAAAACTTCGAACGCGTATGATTTTTTTTTTTTTTGCCACAGCCCGATGCACGCGAAGAGTAATTAATAACGTTACAACCTCTTTCGTGCGTCAGACAGTCCCGGTTCGTTTGTATTTATAGCGAGCGTGGTTAAATTAACACTGGTCAGCGCGATTCACGGTCTAGCTTTCGTGATTTCGTAGAACGCCACAGTGTGTAGTAGACTTCTTACTGAACCTACCACTGACGAAATACCTACTGTTTACGTTGCGTTAGCTATACGATTTCGTTTGTTTTTTCAATGTACAATTGCATGAAGGCAAGCGTTTGCATTTGTCGTGGGTGCTGCGTCCGGAAATGACGAATACACAGAGTTCGTGTCATTTGACATCATGGCTGTTTTTGCGCTGTGCTTCCCCTCGAACTTGACCTGTACCTATCTTGAAACACCTATTTGTTTGCTTTTGTTCGATACGTTTGTCTTCATCCAAAAGCGTATTTGAGCGCTAAAGTAACTAACAAGTGTCTGAGAACGACTCGACTGCAGTTGTGCTAACGGGCAGCCGTTGAATTTTGTTGTATTCGCGTTTCTGTAACCAGACTGTGTATTCTCGAAAAAGCATGGTAGATCCACAATCTGTTTCACATCTTTCCTTAAACATTTAAGACCATGTTTTTTTGAAAGCCTTACATAGCAACAACTATAACTTGTGTTGCGAAGGCGACCAGCGGTAGATGCCGGCACTGCTTTAAGCCTAGAGATGTCTTTTGTTAAAAGAAAACTTGCTGCTTTGGTTCACCGCCGTGTTTCCGGATGGAATCTTCTTGCCATTCGTTGTCTGGCAATTGGCGACACTCACGTGAACGAGACATTGAGAAGAGACCTGAAACTAAATTACGATTTGCAGCATCTGCAATCTTTGACCCAAGAACAGCTGATTTACAAGTAAGGCTCTCCTTGCTTTCCTGTTTCCCATTAAACAACCGTTTGGTGCTCGGTGCATAACAATGATGACACATCCATGGGCGTCGGAAGGTTTTTTTCCATGGGGGAGCCAATAGTGGATTTTTGCCGGGGGGGAAAAAAGTGGTCAAATTTCATTTTACCGACTCGAATCTAAGGTAGCAGTCTTTTTTTGCTGAAAATTTAACAGAAAATGTCAAATTTGAAAATCCTGGTGGACCATAGCCCGTCCCTCCCCCCCTTCCGACGCCCATGGACGCGCCTGAGTTTAATTTTTGGGTGAATTTGGGATTGTAATTCGCAACTGGTAAACTGCGTTCGGACTTAAGAATATCCGGCCGACATGGGACTTGTTTCTACTACGACTTGTGGTGGAATTTAAGTGCATTAGCAGTAATTCTGAAATCCGTTCAAAGATTGAAATTAAGTTGTGACAAGGTTCCTGGCATCCATTTGCAAGTTATTATTTTTACGGTAACTTCGTACGAAAGGTGGGGCGGACCGTGAATAGAAGCGAAATGTTCGAAAGAAAAAGAAAGTTTCGCTGTCACGAGTGGTTTGCGGGCGCACCCATCTCCGCTTCCTCCCGCCGTGCGCCACACGGCTGCTTTCGCAGTGAATGCTCCATTGGTGGGTAGGCCTTACCGTTTTACAACTCGTCAGTATGACCCGACCAGGATTCGAACCCATCCTACCAATTCTGTAGCACGTGTTGTTTCCCACGAAGCCACTCGGGGCTAACGAAAGATGTAATTACACGCTTGGATCAGTTTTATCCCAAACAGGCGATCTTTACCAAAACTGTTTTTCCAGACCTCGTTTGAAACCACAAATCTAACCACAGCTTAAATCTTCAACACTTGCTACCAGTGTTGTAGTCGAGTGTTGGGGAAACGCAACACCTCGCCTGTCGTGATCGGCTTTCCACCACCCGTTTATTATGACCCCAAAGATACGGCGCTTCTGTTAATTGTTGTGATATCTGTCAATTGAAAACAATCTCTGCTAACTTGACTAGCATGTCATTTCTTTATCATGGGAATGCCCCCTTCCGTTTTATGGGACCACACCGCTGCTTTGTACCGCAATTTTCCGCAAGTTCTTAATCGCCTGGGACAGACGTTTGGGAAAACATCGCCTTGCTTTTTCACATAAAGTGGCTAAAACCACCACCGCTGTCTTCAGTCTCGCTTTTTCAGCTGACCTGAGTTTCGCATCAACCGTCGATTGCCCAACTCTTGCCTGTTACGGCGACTGACACTCACTTTTCCATTCACACAGATTAGTGAAGCTTCAGCGTACTGTGGATAGCTACCACCAGATGTTCAGTGCGCAGCATTTTGACGGGAGAGACAAGGTACAGTGGTTTAAGACTACTATGGTTTCAAATAATGTAAGACCAACAGGAAGAACAGCCGGAAAAAAATATGCTTTGCCTTTCACTTAAGAAGTAAAAAGGATATTCCCGTGTTTGCATAGTCGGCGAGTGAGCCGAATTCCGACATGGCGCGAGACTCCGGGCATGTTGTATGTTGTTGGTTCCCGTTTCTTCAACGCCTGAGCGCAGTGTTGCCAGAATGTGAAAATGATGGTAACCCGTGTGTCTGCTTGCGCGGCGCATATCACGGATTGGGTCAAAAGTCCGGCTTGTGTGAGACCTTTGCCGACCGTGCTCGGGTGCGGTCTGATTGCACTGCGTCACATTGGCCAGGAAAACGCGTCGGTCGCATGATTATTTCTCGTTAAATCAAAAGTATTCTTATTACATAATTATTTCTGTATTTTCTTGTTAAATCAAAAGTATTCTTATTGCATAATTATTTCTGTATTTCTTGTCAAATCGAAAATATTCTTATTACAAATAGTTTTTGTAGTTTTCGTTAAATCAAAAGCATTCTCATCACTGTGACATGCCGGTATTCCTGCTGCGTTCAGGTGAGAGTGCCTTACCCCGATCCGGAAAACTTCCGGACGGACCGCGGATCACTGCGGCGGATCGCGCTCAAGGTTGTTTACATCGGATGGCAGTACATGGGCTGCGCTTACGAGGGGAGATCAAGTAAGAGACGAGTTGCGCGTTCGAGTGACGTTGATCAGTTTGGCGCGGCGGCCATCTGTTAGTATCTCTGCTCACTTCGTCCGATATGGTTGACTTGGACTGTGTGTTGCCCCTTCGACTACTGCGTGTGATGTCGCTTAAGCACAGCGCTTCTATTGATGTGTGTTTGAAACAGGGGTTACCAACCTTTTTGAAGCTGAGAGCTATTTCCTGGGTACCGATCGATGCGAAGGGCTGTCAGTTTGATACACTTCTGGGATAAAAAAGTTGCTCAATTTTACTAGTTAATGATGTTCACCCGTGTCAAGATACTCATCACGTTAATGCTATTTATAGAACACGGCAGCCGACACACCACGTGCTTCTTTCGGGCGACTTCGTGCTCCCTGTTTTGAAACAAACGGATCACTGACACAAATTTTCAGGGTTTAAGAAATCACTTGCGATTCCGTCGCAGGAACGCGACGCTGAGCCAAGCGGCAGTTGGTTGTTTGGAAGCGGCATCGGGAAACTTATGTTGTTCAGACTGACGGACCGTGCACGTCACTTGTGTTCTTGACTAGCTGAATCTAACTAGGAGGACAACAAGGTTTGGATTCAGCTGAGCTTTGCATCGCTTTCGTACGTCGCGATTCCGTTCTTGCGCCTTGTCGTATTTCCAGCCCGCTACAAAATTCAACCCGATATGCTTCAACAAGCGAGAACGATCTCGCACCAGCGCAACAAACCCGCTATTTTTAGAAGTGCGCAGAAAATTCGTCGCGCCACTCACGAGCGACGTTCTCGCTCTCAGGCAAGATTACGAACGTCGTCGAAAGGGTGCTGCTTGAAGCGATGATGCGGCAACAGCTGATCAGCAGCCTCGGTCCTAAGATCCACTTGGACAGGAGCGGACGAACCGACAGGCAAGTCAGCAGCCTTGCGCAAACCATCGCCGTCAACGTCCGCAGCGCACTGAAAGAAGGGTGAGTTTTTCAAAGTTCCCAAGTTCGACATTTTCGGTGACCAGCGTTAGTTTGATTGTGTTATGTTGGTTTACCAGGGGCTGATTTCATTGCAATAATGGCTGTCTTAATGAATCTCTGGTGGACTGTTGGCCACGTGTGCTACGTGTTTCATGCTGTGGTCCTGTAATTAGCGTCAATCAATAATAATCAGAAGTAATTGAATAAATGGAGTGTCAGCCCAGGATTTGTTAATGTCTCCCCAATAGTTTGGTTGTATCCTCAAAGGCATGGGCGCCGGAAGTTTGTTTTCCAGCGGGACCAATACAGTAGTGGATTTTTCCAAGGGGTGGCCAAAGGATTTTTTTCCAAGGGGGCAACAGTGGTGAAATCTCATTTTGCCAACTCGAAACTGAGAGGAAAATATTTTCTAGAAAGTTAACAAGAAAATATCAAATTTTAAAATCCAGGGGGTCTTGTCCCTCCTGCACACCCCTTCTGATATCAATGCCCAGAGGTTTGGTGGTTTAGGTTTATGATGATAGACCAGCGTTCCCCAAAGTCCGGCCCGCGAAGGGGTCCAATCCGGCCCGCGAGCTTTCCTAGGAATTTTAGTATTGTAACAATTTCGTGTAGATAAATTAATGTAGGATGTAGCCTAATTACACAAAAAGAAAAAAAGCAATGCTGTAATTGAGAATTTTATCCCGGTGGGCTTTAAAAACCAAAACAAACTACCTAAGCGTTCCGTTTTGATCTAAAGTTCAACTACAAATGTTTGAGTTGAAAAGTGATTTGATGAGGACGTAGGCCGTTCGCCTGTAATGCAATAGTTTGCGAACAACACAGACAAATAAACGCAAACACAGAAAATCATTGGGTCATAGCTGCTTTTTTCGTTGGAAATTGTTGCGCACCAGCACCCTAATGTTGTACCAGGGGTTGCCAAGTTGGCATTTTTAATGTGGAATTGCTGACTTTCGGACTTATTTAAAGCGATTTGGCTTGAGCACTTGCTGTTTGACATGTTTTGGCTTTTTTTAGTAGTGTTGGCAGAAAAAAAGTTGTTTTGCTTAAACTTTTTCTTAAACCTTGCGCTTAAACTTTTAGTTTTTTCAGCCTTTTTGACATTTATTGAAGCTATAGCAGGGATGCACAACTTTAATGGATATTCAGGCCAAAATTTTGCTTGAAACATAGTTGCGGGTTACACCATGTCAAATGAATTGCTCATACAGTAAAAACGAACTTATTTATTACACAAACAACAAACCACTGTTTGCATTTCCAAAAACATACATAAGAAAATACTTCGCGGAAAAAAACGCTGCGTTGGACACGTTTTCATTGGACCAAAGTTGAAAAATTTTGTTTTCACGATGAAATAGCAATACGCATTACTGCATCTAAATGTCCATCTGTTGTCCTAGTTCGCAGCCTAGGTTTGCTTATTTTCATGTTTGAGAAGGCTTGTTCACAATAGTACGTGCTCGCAAATTGACAAATCCAGATTCTTGCATTATTCAACAACACCAGATACGTCTCTTATTCGAGTCGAAAGTAAAAAGTAATTAATTAATTTCCTTGGATAGGGTCGTGCAAAGCTTCGTTTGACTGCAAGTCTTAGAAGTCAGCGCCATTAACATTTTCTACGTTCACACCGAATGGTTTTTTAAACAAATTCATTTGCGTCTTCTGGCCATTAAGATCTTGAAAGGGTTTTGAAAAGTCTGTCTAAGTTTTATTTATAAATGAAAACATGCTTTTGAACTGCATCATGGTGTCAGTTGACAATTGCTGCTGAAAGTGCTTCAGTTTACCTTGAAAAGCATTGGCTGCATTCGGTAAATCGCTTGAGTGCTATTTTCAAACTTCTAGCAAGCCACATTTGGCCCGCGGGCCCTGTGTTCTGTATCCCTGCTTTATAGCATATTTGCCTAGCGATTTGGCGCATGTGGTCCATGTGAACCTAGAAAGCCTGATATTATTTCTGTGGTATGTGACATATGAAACACATCAATTGCTTGTATACCAGCTTCAAAGTAATTTGATCGGTGGCATGGTGCATGTTTGCATTTCACGACATGTTTCTGTATTGTTTCAAATATTGATAAGTATTTCTTATTGAGAATTTTCTCTGAGAGTAGATGGCACTGGAGATTAAAACAGTAGTTATATGCACTGCTTCCAGGCTTGGTTCCAAACTAACATCGTATTCTTGCCTTTGCTCATCCGGGTAATTCAAAACCGACAACCGTCGGCCTGCTTAGGCTTGTTTGGCGTATTTTGACGAGCTATTTAGCATTTTTGGTCCATCAGGACATGGCAACCCTGTATTGTACATGTGCTTAGTCTTGGTGCCTAAACTTCTGTCGACTCTACATTAGCTTGCATCAGTGCTGTGAAATTTGTAAATTGTAGGCATTTGGAGTGTGAAGCGTAGGCGTTATCTGGTAGTTGTAAAAACAATTTCAGATGCATATTTGCACGATACTCTCCTCATTGCAGCATCAAGCATGGAACCAAATATTAACCTACAACTGTTATATAGCAGAAGACGTAATTTCATAAATCACATTGTAAACACGTTAACGAGCAAAGAAAATAAATAGAAAAATACAAACGTGACTGGTGTTATGCATGTTGTATCTTTTTTGTTTTCGATACACAAAATAGTCTGGCCCGCAGACGCTGATAAGATCGCGAATTAGGCCCAGCATCCAAAAAGTTTGGGGACCGCTGTGACAGACGATTAGTTGGTCCCCATCGTGATGCTCTGACAGCGAAACCTCTATTAGTGACACCCCTGGACGCGGCTCGAAAAACTTGGCACAAGGCTCAGAGTTACATTTGCAGCAAGAGAATTTCGCAAAAACCTTGTTTGACCTTCTTTCACGTAAAAAAGCGTTTGACTAAAGGCACTGATCGCCTGACCTCATGCACAGGTACGGCGTGTGGAGGTTCGTTGAAGGCGACGACGATCCAGGGTTGGCTCGAGGCTTCGTGAGAGACGGCAACCTTGTTTTTTTTGAAGACGGCTTTTCGTGAGTGCGAGAAGCTGAACGTTCGTATGGTTATTTTGCGAAAGCGTGCAGTTGTTTAACAGTCTTCAGCGGTCGACAAGTTGCTGAAAAACTTCGAAAAAATACTGCGGTTTGTGCCGGACGGAAAGATGGACTTCTCCGTGCAATTTGTTATTAACTAACTGCAAGCTGGGTTGTGTTGCCCAGGGCCCAAGCGCGAGTCAGGAGAGGATGAAGTAGAGGGTTACCTTTGATAACCGATCACGTTCATAACACACCACGTTCATAACACACCACGTTCATAACACACCACGTTCATAACCGACCACGTTCATAACCGACCACGTTCATAACAGACCACGTTCATAACCGATCACGTTCATAACAGACCACTTTTAATAATAGCAGACAATTTCTTAGCAGGCCACATTCGCAACCGATCACGTTCATAACATACCACTTTTAATAATAACAGACAATTTTTTAGCAGGCCACATTCATAATTGACCACCAACTTCATAACAGAACACGTTCTTAAAAGACCAGTACATAAAGGACTATTTAATAGCAGACCTACCGGTATACATAAGAAATTGCGTTCGTAGCAAGTGGGTTATTTTAGCTCTAAAAAGATAGTTTATATAATGGAGGACTCACGGGACAGTAGCGCGTGTAGTTGGCGATTAATCGCTTCATCAAAACACAAACTGCATGTTTCTGCTTTGAAGTAACTCCTGCTGATAATGCTTTTTGGTAACGACGCTAAAGCCACAGAGTATTGCGGAATGATAGCTTTTGCAACATGCCGTTACTTTACTAAGTGCTTTTCCGAGTCTGCGACCCGATTCCACCTCCACTTGGACGACACACCCCACTATGTCGCTGGCACTCAACAATTCAGAGGCATGCAGTGATTATTTCCGTCAAAACAGCGATAAATATTTTTTGGCACAATTTCACACGAACGCGCTGAATGAACTAACTGTGCGTTGCCTCGTCTCAGCCACTGTGTTTCAGACGCTGCTCGGTTTGCGGCGTTTCGGGTTTACAGCCGCGCTTGTATAAAGTACGCAAAAAATGAGTCTCAGTGAAAACGATGTTTGGTGCATAAAATTTTATTTAAATGCTGTATTGTTGCCTTTCATGTGCTGTGTTTACAGTGTGATACACTCGGTGTTGGTTTAGCTTCTGCAACCAACGTAACGTTCAGTGTGCCACAGAGAAATCCAGGTTACGGCGAAAATCGCGTTACCAATCGCCCATTCTCCAAAAGCAGCATAAACTAAACAAAACCAAGAAAGACCAAAAATTTTTAAATACATCTTTATTTTGTTTCCAACTACAGTGCTTATGCACTCGCGTGCGGCTTGCCGCATATTGCCACGAACTTTCAAAACTGCCAAACTCATCGCGCAGGAGTTGGCATGTTCTCGAGTGAAGACAGCTTTGCTGAGAAAAAGCCTCAGTCGCGGCATTTTAGCTTATACTATTTAAATCCTGTTCTTTCTCCGTAGCCACCATGCGCTTTTGAGCTGTTGATGTTGAAATTGATCTCGTCATTTCCTTTGTTATGACAGGCTAGCAGTTCCTTGCATACTCTCTAGTCCTGAACATACTGTACGCAGCGCAGAACAAAGCCCTACGGACAAAACATCAGCACCGTGGTGGGCGTCGGAAAGTTTTTTCCATGGGGTGGCGGGGCAATAGTGGATTTTTCCAAAGGGGCCAAACTGGTGAAATTTCATTTTACCGCTTCGAAACTTTACCACGTTTTTTGCTAAAAATTTAATAGGAAATTGTTAAATTTCAAAATCCAGGGGTGGTAAAAGCCCCCCTGCCCCTCCGATGCCAATGATCAGCAGCTTAACGTGGTGAACGCGCCTATGTCTGGGCAAGACGTTGAAATTATGCAAAACACAAGGTGAATTTTTCGTTTATGACAAAAACGGATGCTGCTGTGTTTACCTAATACGTATGGCTACCTCGCCAATATATTAATTTGTATGTAGGCAAGAACTTAACAACCATTTCGGTTCTGGAACAGGACCTGTTTGGCCAGAATCTGGTTTAATTTTTTTAGTTTTGTGCAAATGACGTGATGCACAAGTTGCTCAAGTTACGAGATATGCTCATGCAAAGCATACGATAGTAGAAAAAACTGCGAAAGAGTGAAATTAATGTCAATTTTTGCAAAAACCAAGTAACATGGATACAAACGGATGATTTTCACCGTGAATGACCCCTTGCAAACTGGGCATGGGGCAATTACATCTTTTCCCCTCCTTATTTCGGCCCTGGTTTTGTGGTCTGTTATGAACGCGTCTGTTGCGAACGGACACCTAAGTAGATTCGGCGCTATTTAGTTTTCACAAGGATTGTATGTACAGCTTTACCTTTTACCTTTTTTTCTCGCTGTCAGCAGATTCCGAGTTTAACCTTTTCGGTATGGGCCATACAACTATAGCGTCTCTGTGCTGCATATCGTAAAAAGGAGTAGGTGTGGCTGTGAAAAAAGGTTCGATGGAATTGTTTTTTCTGCGATCAGGCCCAGCGATACAACAAACGACGCGGCAGAGCTGCCTTACCTTCAGCTTCTCAACAAAGCCCTCCCCTACGACGTCAGGGTCCTGGCCTGGGCCCCCGTCCGACGGACATTCAGTCCCAGATACCAATGCAAGTATGGCCCTGGCGTGGCGTTCTGCTTTCCGTGCTTATCTGCACGTTTCAAATAAACAAAATCCCGAATTATCGCTGACGTTCACAGAACCCGGGTCTATCGCTACACGTTTGCGCGTGGGAACCTCGACATCGACCTCATGAACGAAGCGGCGCAGCAGCTCGTGGGAACCCACGACTTCCGGAACTTCTGCAAGATTACCGGTAAGAAAGAAACATTGCTCTGGCTGTTGCCGCGATGTGCCAACCTGTGCAGGTTTCGACGTCCCTAGGGGGGGTGGCATTTTTTGAGAAGAAGAGTTTGGTTCTGAAGTGTGCTGTCGTTGGCGACGCTTGGACGCTTGTGCCGAAGGCTTTGTTTTTAACACCGACAGTGGTTGAAACCAGGGTTGCGGAGTCGGAGGTAAAATGTCCGACCTTTCCAAAATTTCCGAATCCGACTCCTTTAGATCTAATTTTGAATGAAGTTTGGATGTCAACAATTTTGGAGCAACAAGCAACCAATGGAAGCGTACTACACAGCAAGAATTCATTCAGGATCCCTAACTCTGACTTAAGAGTGCGATGTAAAAAATGATTCAGCTGGACTTCCGGAATCGGATCTAGTTTTCTCAGGAGTCCGATTCCAACGAAAACCTCCGGTTCTTTGTGTGCCACCGACTCCGCAACCCTGGTTAAAACCTGCGCTGCTGTTACTTTCAGTGCTGCATGTTTGTGTTGATGTCGATGTGAGGAACCAACGCGGTTCTTGCGGTGTAACAATTCTGTTGCGTCAGTAGCATATCACACATGTGGTTTCTCACATCCAGCGCTTCGGCATCGGCATGCTGTTAACACTTGCTTGTTAAATCTGTAAGGCAGCCTTTCAACTTGGCTGTTTGGAGTATTTATCAATCATACCTGATACACTGTGTGGCCTCCACACTGGCAAATTTGCCCGCTCAGCGTTATATATCAATGCCCGAAGCTATGTTATCGTACAGTCGTATTATTTTCAGCTTGCAAATAGCCGTGTGTGTTTATCATGACCTAACGCCTCTGCTAACAGTTCCAGCTTTTGAATATCCAACGTCTTCCCTGATCTAAGCCATCTTTGCATATTGCCCGGGTGCCTGTGCCATTCGAAAAAGCTTCTAATCGCTTTTTTTAACTTTTTACTTGACAGAGGACAACGCTTTCAAGCACTTCGTACGCACAATATACCGTTTCAATATTGAGACATGCAAGCCGTCCCGGTATACGTCAGCGACAAATATGTGCGCGGCCACCATAGCTGGTAACAGTTTCTTGCAACGGCAGGTTGGTGGATGTGTGTTGTAAGGTGAGACACACGTGCTAGGTGTGTGTTGTTAGGTTGAACACACGTGCTAGGTTGTGTTGTTAGGCTGAACATACGTGCTAGGTGTTGTTACGTTGAATACACATGCTAGATTGTGTTGTTAGGTTGATTAAACGTGCTAGGTGTGTGTACTGTAGTTAGGATGAACACATGTGCTAGGTGTGTGTAGTTAGGTTGAACACGTGCTGACGCGCCAAGGCTTCGCTGCGGTTTCGTTTCAGTCTGGTCCTGGATTTTATGTCGCTCACGGACCGGATTTTTTTATGACCGAAAAAAGTTAAGTCAGTTCGATCAAAAAATTTCCGAATATGAAAGATGACCGAAGGTTCTTTAAGCTACTTCGGACAAATGCCTGAAACAAAAGCCCGAAAATCTCGGCGAGAAAAAAACCAGGACTTTGATCAACAAGTGCGCTACTTGCGTCACAGAACACTATCAGCACTACACGTTTCGAAAGCGACGTGTTCTTGCAAACAGCGTTCGCGTGTAGTTATTTGCGCAATTATGACGTCAGTTCTATCTTTCGCCAGTTTTCCAATCACCGCAGCGATTATAGATGACAATGCGACTAAAATGTACCAGTCGAAAGTGGATGGCCGATAAACTGAGGCGCGACAGTTGTGGACCAGTGAAGCGCTGCAATATGTATCGTAAAATATAGGCAGGATGAGAACGAGGCGTCCAATCGTGCGTTTGGGAAATGCGTTTTCAGTCGATGTGATGATACATGCATGGGAACGGAAATTTGTTTACTGCTCAAATTGCCCAGATTTAGTTTGTCGCGTATTATACGGATGAACATCTGCGATGAACTAGAAATAATCTATGCAGCCAGTAGCTGAGATTTATTGTATTTCCACGTGAATTTTCCCACTTCAACACTGTAAATATGTTTTAGTTGCAGAATTTTCTGTGTTTTATAAATGCAAGTAGCTTTCTGAGTCACAGCTTCATGAGTTTCCAATCATCTCACGGCTCGACTTCAAACAACCGATATTGGATGTAGATGAGATGAAGCTGCTCTTGCTCTGGCAATAATTGTATATTGTGCTCTTGAATTTACTAGGCTATGATACAACATGCGAAAGTCTCGGTTACTAACATATTAGCTTTGGTACCAACCGTCGTTTACAATTCTCTTTCCATATCAGTTTTTCGTCTGCAGTTACACCAAGGTTGCTTGTGACTCACAAGGTTGCTTATGACTCACAAGGTTGCTTGTGACTCACAAGGTTGCTTGTGACTCACAAGGTTGCTTGTGACTCACAAGGTTGCTTGTGACTCATAAGCTCTTTCAATACAACTGCCGTTTGCAGTTATTTGAAAGGACTCTGTGTTGTCATGTTTGTCTGTGACTAAGATGTATTTTTTAAGAAATATTAGTGAGAACGCGATTGAAGTTCGCAAATCAATTACTTTTAGCCCTTTTCACGGGCAACCAGGTTTAGTAGTTTTTACAAATTATCTTCACTTTGAACTAAAACTGTATCATCAGCAAAAAGTATGGTTTTCATAACATTAGCATTAGGCGACAAGTCATTGAAAAATAGCAAAAAGAACAATGCACCTAAAATCGAGCCTTGGCGTACCGCAGATATAATCGATTTTGCAAATGATTTGCTTTTTCCATCTTCAACGTCGTATTTTCTGTTGGAAAGATACGACTGCATTAGTTTAAACGCGTTTCCTCTTACGACGTAGTGCTCAAGATTTGCCAACAATCTGGAGTGATTCACTGAGTTGAAGACTTTTCTAAGGTTTAAGCAAACCGCACAAGAAATAAGTTTCTTATCAAGTTTTTCGCATAAGTCTGTAATGGCCAGGGTTGTTGAATTGTTACTGCGAAAACCGTATTGTTGCTGACTCCAGTTGTTTTTGGTAAAAGCAATCGTTCAGTCTTACGTACAACAGTTTAGAAACTATTTTTGGCAGATATGCTAGTACTGGTATCGGTCCGTAGTTACTAGTTAGTGGGAATTTCCCAATATCCCGAGTCGAACATTGACGCTACTTCAGCAATTTTTTGGTTTTCCGAAATGACACCATCACACATGCATTCGTTTGTAACATCTGAGAGAAGAGGTGGGAGTAAGCATTTTGACAATTTCAAAGTGTGCACCAGAATATTACCACAGGCACATTGCCTCTTCAGTGGTAGAAGATATGCTTACGTTAGTGGTTTTAGATGGGTCAATAAGGGGTGAAATTGGCCTGCTCCAAAGCGAAAAGAATATGATTTAACGCATTTGCAATTACTTACGTAGATGTGTAAACACGTCCATCAACATTTAACCTTTTACGGAAACCCAGAAAGTCAACGTTTTTGCCAAACATGTCGTTTATCAACGTCTAAATTCGTTTCGAGTTTCTGCTGTTTTTTACAAAGTGGTCTTCACAGTATTTTGGCTGAGTAGTCACTTGATACGAGTAATGTGGTTTCGGGACGTCTTTGAACAAACGGGAGATCTGCACTCTGCAGCCCGTGCGACTGCTTCGAGTTTAATTTAAACCTTGTTTCTTCGCTTCAGGTGCGAATGATGATGTCATTGCTGACGATGGTCGGCTCACGCCTGATCCCCCCCAGCACAATCGCGGAGCTGCTCGACATCGAGAAGACCCCCCGCAAGCCATCATACACGACATGCAGCGCAGTGAACCTCACCCTGGTAGACACGCAATACGAAGATAATGAACCACACTGGAGGTCGGTGAGCTGCAACCGCGATGTATTCCTGGCGTTTGTGTTCGAAAGCATTTATATGGGAAAGACGTATTTCCAAATTTTTTATTGGTCGCAGCTTGAGTGCGGATTTGTATTCATGTTTTAGTCGTGAGTTTGTTCTTTCTTTCTCTGGTCTTATTTTAGCCTCTTCAGCGTTTCACCCGTGAACGTTGCTTGCAGATTGTGGAATTGCGAATACGTATTTCTACGTGAAAGCGATTTCCTATTGATTTCCTATTAAAACCATTTGCTGGTGGGTTGAAACGCTTCACATGTGTGGAGATTAGTTGCTTGAAGATCGATGTATGAAAGTTTGAATCATCGCAAAAAGCTGAAAGCGAGCCCAGTCGGCTGATTCCTCAAACTTATGGTGTTTGGAGTATTTCTTTGCACTGGAATCACGCTGCGAGTTGTTTTGTGACGCGGTGCAGATGTTGCGTCACTGACACTTTGTAATTCGTCGCTGAAATCACGTGCTCGATGAAGCGGTAAATATTCCGGAGCGAAATTTACCATATAGTACTTTCCTTCTTATCACATATTAAGCGCCATGCGTTTCAAAGTAACAGCTTTTGGTTTTCTTAACTGTTTGGTCACAATAGCCGTAGTGTTTGCTTTTCGATCTGAGGGCTCAGTGCCTTTCCTGCGATTCTTTTGTTTGGCCGACCCGGGCCCTATTGGCCCGTAGCCACGGGGACATTCGGGGGCAATGCTCCCCAAAATTATTTTTGTACCTCCCCACATTTTGTGCCCAGAACATTTTTGTTAACACGTATAATAAAAACAATCTTTCCCCCCTAAAAATTCACTTTTCTCCCCAAAACCTTAAGACCTGGCTGCGGGCCTACCGGGCCCCATTGGCCAGACCACGTGTCCAGCGTTCACCCTCGAAAGCAGGCTGCTTAAACTCGAAGCCTGGGCTCATGGTAGTGGAAAATGATTATTTAAAAAAAGCCGGATGTTTTTGCCCTTTCTGTAACTGTATGGTGTCAGATTTGCAAACGAGTCTGTACATTTCACTCAGGTGGGACCAGGATGCGATGGCCCACACGGCGGCCACCCTGGCCCGAATGTACGGTGATTTCGCGGCGAAAACGGAGATCGTCGAATACATGTTTTCGCAGGTAAAGGTGTTTGTGTCCCGCCCTGTTTTCTTTTTCGGTCACAGACCGGAATGTTTTTGAAATGACCGAAAAAAGTGAGTCATTTCGGTCGGAATGTCTGAAAATATAGGCCAATGAACACTGTTACGGCAAGTTTTAATAGAACTGCGAGACATGTGACCAAAATATCTCAGCAAAAAAAGACCGAAATGTCTCAGCGATAAAAAATCAGGTTCTGCCATTAGTTAAGCTTTCCTGCCTTTCTACCATTTTACATGAGGGGCACGAATAAAACAGCCTATCTATTCTTGGAATAGTGAGCGCCCTCTTCACTTCCAGTAGAATTTTTCAACGGGGAGTTAGAAAACCTCTATAGTGTGGAAACAGTTATTTTGCTTCGCGTAACTTCAGTTTAAACAACTGTCTCTTTCTCTGGATATGAGATAAAGAAAAACGTCGGACGTAAACGAAGCGCTTTGATTTAAACTTGGTTTGCAAAAATTTGCCGTCGTTGCTAATATTGCTACCACCCATCAGTGTTGCGCAGCAACGGCTTTCCTATCATCCCCAAGCGAACGGTGATTGTCGTCGCCTGTAGCTTTTACGAAGATGTGCGAGTTCAGAGTCCGTTCAGCAGTATTGGCTTAAACGTTTTAAGCCTGCTGCAACCTCTTGGTCGGCGCGGCGTTGAATGCGCGATGCCCCACAAACAGGAAGTACGCTAAGAATAGCACCATTGTATGTTCGTGGCGCGAACAAGCAAAAGAGTCATCTCGTCGAGTGCATAAATAGACGTACCTAGGGTGGTTGGCCAAAAGGGTCATAACCCCCAAATTTCTAGCATATCTTGTTTTTTTGCTGTTTGTGAGGCGACGTCCCAAACGAAATACTGTTGCTCGCTGAAAGTCGAAGCATTTGACACCCCCAAAAATTTTTGGCTGGCTACGCTGCTGTCTTCGTCGTTGCTTGCTGCCACAATGTGGAGGAGCTTTGCGCGCTTCCAGCTCGGACTGTCCGATCGCGACAGGCCTTCGGTGACGCTTTTCCAACTTTCTCCGCACAGATACTGGATAAGCTGAGCGATCAGAGCTTTCGCGGGCGCGTGTTGGCGGCGATGGCCGACTCGTGCAAGCCCGAACCCGTTTCCCACCGACTGGAGTGGGACGGACCGCGAAAAACTGTCGACGAAAAGAGGCAGACGTTCCAGGACCGGAGTATCCGGTCGCAGATGCGTCGCGGGCAATACGCTCGTGCCGCTCGTCTCGTCCGGCACTACAGGGAGGAGGGGGTTTCGGATCCTGGAAGTTCGGGGAGCCGAAGAGTGGAGCAAGGGGAGCAAGGCCGTGAACGGCGGGCAGCGCCAGAAACAGACGTTCAGAATGTGGGCAAAGGTTGACCCATCTGAAGCTTTTCGTGAGCAATGTCGATCTGCAGCGGATCTTGTCGCTGATTGGCTGTGCCGCGAGTCGCGTGGTTGTGACGTCGATGTGGCCAGTGTTGCGTGACGAGCGGTGGCAAAGAGTATGCATTCGACCGCTGTGGATCTACCCATGGAAGAAAAACATTCAGCAGCTGTTGACGCGTACGTGCGTTCGTGAACTTCGCGTTGCCCTTTTGCTGGATTTGCAGTTGGCATACCAATAAAATTTTCTCTCTTTGCGCATTTCTGGTTGAACTGCTCCTTTTTTGATTCGTCTTGGCGCGTTTCTCGTTATTTGAAACTCTGCAACGAAATGTCTTCTTGATAAATATCAATCAGGATCCGGGTAGGGGGAATTTAGTGCATTTGCCCATCGCAAACGCCCACTTCAAGGGGGTGCTCCCTGAAATGTCTCTTGAGTTATTGCGCCTCTTAAGAGTTCGCCACATGCGAATGAGGTCCTTGTAAATTGGCAGGGCGGTCGACATGACGCTGCTGCGTTTTGGTAAAATTACTCTCCTTTCCACCAAAGGAAAGTATCGCGCTCCGCTGGTCATTTAAGTCATCTGATGACTTCGACTGAAGATTGAGCAAGAAACTGCGTTAATACGGCGGTATTGAAACAATGTAAATTGGGAAATTGCTCTTGGCGTTTCCTTTTTTGACTGACCCCTGCAAACGCAAAGTCTGGATCCAGCACTAGGTCTCAATCCACTTGCAAGGGTGAAGGAACGAACAAGCGAAGTAAGCAGTGCGTTGGGTGAAGTGAAGAACGGTTAAGGGTTGACAACGCATGAAGGAAAGCAAGCCAACGTGAACACGGCCAACCTGTGGAAGGTTTATTGAGTGATTTGAAGTCAAAACAATCTTTGGTTAATGAGAACAAAACAGCAAATCCTATCTCCCTTGCTTTCGTGTTTATTGCGAAATTTCAAAACTACAGGCCGGGGCCTTGTACTAATTTAGGGATCATTTTAAATTAATGGCATTGTTACTGTCGTGTTCAGCAGAGCTGGTTCCAAGGACGTGGCCCAATGACAGGCTGTCTGTAAAGATACTCCTTTATCCTCAACATAAGTCACCTCGCCTGCCCTTTTAAATGTGTCCGTCGTTCACTTGCAACTTGCGCTTTAATGTCTTCTCTGACCAGCAACGTATGGACAGTTAATTAAATCTTCATTTGCGTAAAAGTTCTTGGCCATTATACGCGTTTAAACGCCTTGGCCATTATACGCGAGTCTTCAGCGAACGATTGCACACGTCGGTGGAAGTGTCTAATGCCTCTAAGTAACTTCAACGCCTGCAGGTAAACTTATGTCACATTTAAGCACAGACCCGTAGAGAAATTTTCATTCCGTTACAAATAGTTCTGTGAGGGATGCGGTATTCGAATGCTGAATGAGAAAGCAGAACAGCCTTACTTTCATGCCCATCTCGGAGAATATGCGAGGCCGGCAGGAAGTTTGTTTGTATTGTCCATATTGCATACGGTTCATGCTCTGAACGTAAACCAGGTTTAATTGAAACCATCGCAATCATATAAAAATATAGTGGACGCAGTGTCTCAGAATGTCCACCCAAAAGCATGTGAAAGTCAAATGGGTATAGTTTGTTGCTAATTCATAATCTTAAACCAAAGATTATGAAACCGTTACGTGCGCGACTGTTGAAACGACACTATATTGTGCGCAGCAGGTATGTAGCTGGAAATTAGTTTTTTGAAATCATCATGAAGATCACCGAAGTTGTGAGTCTTCTTGGAATTCTGTTTTGTGAAACTGGACAAGGTGAGATGTTGGCGAAGATGCATAGATGTCTGCGTTGCAAAATAGACTCACATATCTTTTCAAAATGCTTGAGGCAAGCCCGGTACATAATGCCATGAAACAATTGCCAGCAGCAGATTTTCAGTGTTCTTACGTCATTGTTTCCTCCATCTAGGCCAGGGGTCACCAAACTACGGCCCGCGGGCCAAATCCGGCCCGCGAAGCCATTTCATCCGGCCCGCGTAGACATTTTGCCAATGAGGAAAAACAATAT
>Ga0210059_1005838_pt1 | contig 19761 bp, 12 predicted proteins | sample Ectturendosymbi2_FD_188042 | JGI IMG/M metagenome (GOLD analysis project Ga0210059, IMG submission 188042) | Ecteinascidia turbinata endosymbiont from Florida, USA - Sample 2 (SPAdes) (version 2) | ecosystem: Host-associated > Tunicates > Ascidians > Unclassified | place: Key West, Florida... | reverse complement strand
ATGTGTCTACTTTGCCGCCATCTTGAAGGCAAAAAAGATATTGCCTACTTTATACTATGGGCCAGGGGCCGGTTCGGGCCAGAAAATATGTTGTAGTTTGGCAGAACGGGCCAGTCCGGGCAGTTTCATGTTAGCTCCGGGCGGGCCGGGCTGCAAAAGTGCTGGCCCGTGCCATCTCTAAATCACACATTCAACGCAACACCACCAGAGAGGTTGCAACACTAGGAATTAAGCAGTAAGAATGCACAAAACATTAAACCATTAATGTATCCACTATACATCCACAACAGACGTGCACTGATGTTAACAGCAATGCAGAGAAATGAAAGGCTTTTTTAACAGCTCTAGTTCTGCACTCAGCCATTTGAAACAGAGCAAAGTTTCAAATGCTACTTTTTGTCTGTGAATGACAGTGGCACAGTGTTTGAATTAAAAATACTTAGATTGAAAGTAGGTACATATCAAAATCAAGAAAGTAGTGTGACTGTGAAAAACAGACCCTGGTACAGTATCAGGCATGAGGCTTGTGTTGTGGTCACCAGTGCAAAGTCATTGACACACAAACTTAAAACATTTGAGAGCGTCAATTAATATTGCATGTATCTGCAAGTGCCCAGGTGGAATTTTGGTGACACATAAACAAAAATATCTCCAATTCACCGATCATTTAAACATAGTCTATTGTGACATGGTGAATACAAAACATGCAGTATTTTTATGTCAGCACAACCTATGATTTTTTTCAAAGAATTGTTTAAATTAGCTAGTGAAACCTGTTTTTTCTTCGCTGAAACGTTTTGGTCATTTGTCTCACAGTTGTATTAAAACTTGCCGTAAAAGCGTTTTAGCCTGTATCTTTAAACACTAGCCATAACGACTTAAGTTTTTTCAGTCATGACCGAAAAATACCCAGAGTGAAACAACTAGGTATCTTTTACCACTATCACCACTGATACCAGAAAGTTTCCTTACTTTTTCTGATGGCATGTAAAATTAAAAAAATTATTTTTGCAGGCCTGATTTACGAAGATTTGAACAACACATAAAAGATTACATCCTTACTTTAAAAAAAAACTAGTCCTAACACAGCCAACACATTCCCAGGTGATCAGCATATGTAATACATCTTTAAACATAACCTCATAACTAGGGCAAGTTTTTGCAATTTTTTTTACAGCTTCAAACAGATTCCTAAACACTCAAAATATATGCAGTTCAACGTTTTGAGCGGTTTCCAGAAATTTGATATTGCAACTTTTTCAATTTTTACGTGCAACTTTTTACTGCAATCTTTATTAAGTATTGCGCAAAATATAGAAGTTTACTTTAAGAAAATACTACAAACCTATTTCAGTTTAGTTCTATTCTCTTTGATTGCATGAAAAAGCTATATGACGGATTTGCTGCATCTCAATCTTATCTATGACTTAACAGTTGGTTCGCAAGCTAGAAATTTTACAACCCTAGCTAAGTACGACAGTGCCAAACTCAATTAGAGGTGGAAGTGCGGAAAATCTTGGCTTTTGGCCAAGTCTGCACAAATGAAAATAGGTTGTGTCAAGTCTTTCGCTGTCAAATGTGCGCATAAATGCAACTTTTGTTGAAAATAAATGCAACTTTCTCAATTTTTTACTGCAACAAAAACTTGCCCTACTCATAACACATGTTGTGTGCAGCTTTCAGCATTTATTATAAATAAGCATCTTCTACCATTCTGTGTAATATATATTTCATTTGTAGATATCAGGGATATCTGGAACAGACAGACATATTTCAAGGAAAGTATTTTGGTTAGTGCATGACATGTTCAAGCATTTTCCTACTTCCATCACCACTGATGCCAGAAAATTATTGTCTTCAATTTTATTTGATGACATGTAAAGTGTAAAAGCAAACAGTTTTTCACAAGGGGCAGATTTCTGAACATTTGGTAAACATCCCTGCCTTCAAAATAACCTTAACATTGCTAACCCAACACCTAACTGCATTCTACATAAAAACTACCCAACCTCACTGATTTGCCATGTCGACAGCATGCTAATTATGTTGGTATGACGCTTCTAAGTCTGAACTGAATGCACTAATAGTCAGCATAACAGTACCCACATATCTAGTGACTGGCACTGACTGCTAGCACCACACATATGAGACCATGCACAATTCATAACAAGACGTCATTCTCACAAGGTGGTCAATGCCTTGACTCATTCAATGTGTTGACTCAGCAAATCACATTCAGAACCGAACCACTTATTATCTGCATATGGTAATGATACAACAAAAAGCTGACCATGTAAATGTACTAAAAGTGACAATGGCAATGTTTTTTCATACAGTGTTTTGTTGAGGTTGGCAACTGAAACCACTTTTGACTGTTGCATTTTCAGCATAATCAGCAAAGCATTGGTAATTGCTGTGAGATTCGCACTTTGCCACTATTGTTAAAACTTTGCACCAGTCCTCCTCTTGTTGGCAGTTGCACATTATTACAAAACATAATTTTTCATTATGTACGAAAAGCAACTGCAGCCAAGTAATATTGCAAAAACATTCTATAAACTTGTCCAAAATACTTTGCTGACTAGCTGAAGAAAGCATAATCTGATTATTCTTTTTATTGATTCAATTTGTGAGCTTTTCACTGTGGGACATTGGCAACTTTATGCTGTAGCACTTCGGGAACTTTCCGCTGTAGCGCTTTGTGAGCTTTCTGTTGTGGCACTTTTATAACTTTCTATGGTGGCGTTTGGATTACTTTGCACTGCGGCAGTTTGAAAACTTGCTGCTGGAGCAGCACTTACCAAATTTACAAGTGTGGCTCATTCAAGACTTTTGCCCTAGCACTTGTATGCTACTCCTCAATATTTTCACCATGCCACTGTCATTATCCTGTGCTTGTGTTGCCAAGAGAAAAATCCAAATAATGTTGGTTGACCTGACTTGATCCCTTTCCTTTTCTGTTTTCACACTCCATTATCACCACAAAATTGGTAATCAATATCTCAAGTGAACTACTACATTATAAAAGCAATACTTAATGATTTAACACATATTTAATTTTGAGCACGAAGCTTACTCTATTATTGTTTGTGGAATACCATTCATCTATGGTTGCTGACATAAGTGTCGCAAGCTTGTTTTTTCAGTCATATACTAAATTTATTTTCAAATGACTGAAAAACATAGGTCAATTTAAAAACTTAGTGAATATTGTTACAGCATGTTTTAATACTATTATGGGACAAATGACTGAAATGTCTCAGTGAAAAAAAACAAGTCGCAAGCACAAACATGCATGTGCATGAGACTAAAATGCATGCAGTTTTCACCAGCTGCTTTCCTAGTCTAGTGGCAAATTCTCTCACTAGTGCAATAAATTCAGTAACGGGTAGTGCTAACCCTACAGTTTTTTCATATAAAGTCTGTTGGTAAGGTTAATTACTGTAATGCAGCTTGTGCTAGTTCAGCATCTGCAAAAAGCAGCTTTTTTCAGCTTCTACAAAAAAGCAGAAAACTTACGCGTCTAAAATGGTAAGAACTATGGTTGAATTATCCAGATAATGGTTTACGAATTAAACAAAGAGCTTTTTTCTATCCGATATCCAAATAAAATTAAGTTGGTTAACCAGACAAAAAAGTATTGTTAGTTAGGCATTTTTTGTTTTTATAGTAAGTTTGGATATTTTTTTCCAGATACAGGCAACCTAAGTTCTACGAAACCCACATAATTATTATTTTTACAGAAGAGTGCTTTTGCATTGTAAGGTGAAATCAGTGTTGTGCCTCAGAATAAAAAGCAGCATACCTTAGTAATGTGATTTTTTTGTTTTGAAACCTATTTTCTTAATTCATTTCATAACTTATTTATTTTTCATGTGCTCTTTACCTTATCGGATATGTTTGTTCTAAAACTTTCTGTAAACTGTTGCTATATCTGAAACCCTTCACAGGCTGATTTGATTACAACTCCTGCCTCTTCATTTTTTATGGATTTACTATGCACCCTGCAAGTTGTTTGTGCAACTAAAATACTTCATCGTGGTCAATGATAACTGTGTTGTTCAATCTCTTCATGGTTGGTACTTTTTAAAATTGGTTTTAGCCTTTTGTGATACACCTCTACTATAATGTTATATATGCTGCATCAAATGGCTTTCCATTTCCTAACCTGGATTGCCACTCATTTATGTGCATGGTTCACTTCTGTATTTATATATATTTATGAACTCTTCACACATTATTTGCATTAGTGAGCCTCAAAACTGACTTGCATTATGTTTTACGTTTTTATATTGCATTTAACTTTTTAAAGTTTACCGACCAATCACATATCAGGCATTTAAAAAATAATTATTGCAATCATTACATAATCCTATGTTCCAAACTAAACTTTTTTGGTTTAACTGTATGGTTGCCTAAACAACTTTTGATGTTTTTATATGATTTGTCACTTACAAGATGTATGGTAACGGTTCTTTCTCTTACTTTTTCTTTCATAGTAAATCACAACATTCCATAATTTTGCTATTTCCTACAAATTAAATTAGGTTTTTAATTTGTTCCGCACTGTTATTATGTCTGTTGTCCATGAATTTGATTTGTTCAGGGTTGCATTCAACTTCTGAAGCATGAAAAAAGATCATATTGTTACCATATGCCATAGGTTCAACATTATTACACATTACAAATTAAGAATGTTAGTTTTTCATTTGATCTGTCCTTATTTTACAGGGAGAAGTACAGATATCACAAGTAACCTTAATAAACAAAACATGTCTAAATAGCTGGATAAAGCTAAGCAAGGTCACCTTCTAGGTAGCTGACTACCATCCATGTCATTCAGCATATGGTTAGTGTTAACCATCAGAAAAATTATGATGGTTAGTGTTAATCATCAGAAGTTCTGCTTCTAAAAGCAAAAAGCTTAATTGATACTTCCCTGTACAATCAATGGTGAAGACTGAAGTGAACTAAAATAATAAAGTGATCTTGGCAGTTGATCTCTACATCAGCCTATACTAGAAGAGTTTATGCTAGGGCAGGGCTGGGTAATTAGCAGCCCACAGGTGACGTAGCCCGCCACAGCGTTTCAGTGGCATGTGAACGCTTTCAAGAAAAACCTTCAAATTTGAAATTTGTTGAAAATTTTGTGAGGTTCTTGGTAAAGTGCACCTGCATAAGAACAAGTATAATAAAACCTTTTCTGTCTGTCATAACGCTTTTAGCCTTTGTATTTTTTATTCTACGAAAAATTAGGTGTGGCCCTCTGCTAAATGTAGCCATTTCAAAGTTGCCCGTGAGCCATATGAATTGCCCATCCCTGTGCTAGGGTTTTTTGGTTTTGTGTTACAATTTTAAGTTAGGTCTAGGATTACATAATGTTGCAAAGCCTACTTTGGTTGAATAAACTCATATTTATCATATTTTCTATAATTTGAGTAAAATGTATTGAATTGCTTTTTAAACAAAAGTTTATAATTTCGTTTATACATAACTCTAAGCTACCCTAACCTAACACCAACCTAAACACTAACCGCTGAAGGTAACACCAAAGCTTTAAAAAAGAAGTGACTATGGATATGCCTGTCCTGACACAATTCAAATGAAAGAGTCAGTTTGTCATTCAAACTGCATGGATCTCGTGGCCTAATGGTTACACATTGCGGCTGCTATTACAATGGTTTTCAGTTCGACTCTCACCTTGCTGACTTTTGTTTTTTTTTCTTTACTTTTTTTCACGCTTAGGTGTTACGTTTAGGGGTTAGTGTTAGGTTAGGGCTATGATCAGGGTTAGGTTTAGGGTTAATTGATCTTTTATGTTTAGTTCATTTCTACCGTGCCTACTGTTTTCTGGTCGTGCGTCAATGTTACGTCACATGTGGCGTATGAATAAGTTTTCAAATTTCAAGATCTGCAGGCATATCTATAGCCACTGCCCCTGACTGAAAAAAGGTAAAGATGAAGAAAAAAACGAAAGTCGGCAAGGTGAGAGTCGAATCAGGCATTTAAAAACCATTGGCATAGCAGCCGTAACGCATTTAACCCCTAGGTTACACAAGATCCACGCCGTTAGAATGACAAACTGACCCTTTGGAGTATTTGAATTGCGTCAGGCCAGGCGTATCCATGACCAGTTACTTCCATTTTACTTAGTTAGTATTAGTTACTCACCTCTACCACTTTTGTATTGTACACTAGTAGTAGTACTAGCCTATATTTATGCATATAGAATAGTTTGTTTAGCATATATGAATATGCTAAACAAAGTTGACCACAATCATTGATACATTCTTCAGTTTCATTAGCCAACTCAAATCCTACATGAAATATGCACCATGAAAAACCCTTAAAAATCGTAATCATCGTGATCGCATGATAACAACGCTGTTTGTAACAGGAACTCCCTTGAATATGAAACCGGTCTCAGAATCAGATTCAAGAACTTTCAATTACAGATCTCCAGTGTTTCCCGGAAATTTTTCGCGCTTATCCACTAAACCAGAGGTGGCCATTGTGACGGCCGGTAGATGACGCCACATGTAAATAAATGGTCATCGTTAGATGATGCCCATGAGTAACAAGTCACTGTGATAGTCACCACAAGCGAATTATCGTAGTTCACTTATCCCTATATAATAGTGCAACCTAGTAGTACTAGAGTGAAGTCACTGGGTGATCTCCAGTTATTGTGGTTGCGATCCCGACTGATAGTTGAAAGTGGTGACTAGTGGAAGCAAAGAGTGAAGTCAGTGATGAATCTCTATTGCTGCTGGTCGCTTTCCTATTAGTTAATGCCCCGAATTGCCATCTTTCTCTTGCGCTTGCCTCAGTAGTTCAAGGCGATGCAGTCAACTGCAACACCATGGGCCAGAGGTGGACAAAAAGCGGAATTTGTACTCTGCAGAGGTGGACTCCACATATTTTTGCGGATGCGGAGTTCAAAAAATGTATTTGTTGGTGGCGGTGGAGCGAAGGAGGAGTTAGTTTTGTTCTTAATTTTCTTTGCAAATTTGAAATCCATGATTGCTTCAATTTTTCTTGCAAAGTTTCATGGAGGATTCGCTTTCCTGACACAGCATTCATTGAGCTTTTCTATGGTCAAAAGTTTGATTTTGCATCTCGTGTTGCTCAGTCTATGCAAAGTCTAATACTATTTTGGACATTCAAACTGAACCACCTGGACCTACTCGTGTGATCGTCCTGTAATAGTTTAGTAATATTCGTATTCATACCGGGGTTTTCCGGAAGGCCGCCCAGGGCCGTTGATAGGAAAATAGACACATTGGGAAAATAAGACGTGGACCAAATAACCGCCTGGGCTGTTGAACAACAGTTGCATATTGCCTGTTATACGGCAGTTGCATATGGCATATTGCCTGTGTCTGAACTTTATTCCCTAAAGCATTGTGAATCACCTTGTATGTCATAATGGCTTTTTACATTGTATGTCATAATGGCGCACAGTGCAGTCTGGAGCGTGGGCACAAATATCTAAAAAGTTTTCAAACTCTGTTTAACATTGGACGTACCATGTAAGGGAACGGGTACAAATAGTGTTCAACTGAAATCTTAGCACGATATAAACGCCCTCCTAAAATAAGCGCCCATGGGCGGACTAAAGACTGGACGGCCATCTGGAAAACCAGGTACTGGACATTTGGTTTTGCAATCTGTTCATCTCAACGTTTCAGTGAGGCAGTCTGTAGGCTACAGCTGAACAATACCGTTACGCCCATTCATGGTTAACTTGCCATCGTACCCAAACCCAAGTTGCGTTGTTTGCTCGTGGTTTTTGTGTCATTGATGGCTATTGCCAACATTCTTTCATGTAGCCTAGGCTACCTAGGACGTTTTACTTGAGTCAATCAATGCAGTACCAAATCAAGGAACTTTTTGGCGGCCATCGATTGTGTCTCATTTAGAATTGTATCACTGGCTAATGCAGAGGTTTTTTAATTTTTTTTCTCATAGGGCCACATAAGCTATTACACAATACTTCGAGGGCCAGACATCTTACGTAATGTGACTGTTTCATGATATGTTACATTTTACCAAATCAACATGTTTTTCATAGATGTATTACTTTTCCAATATTAACAAAATGGCTTTGCCGGCCGGATGAAATGGCTTCGCGAGCAGGATGTGGTCCGTGGGCCGTAGTGTGGAGACCCCTGGCTAAAGTATTGTTGTGTAACAGTGTAGAGTTATGTAATGTTCATCCAATGTTGAAGTATCAAGTATGAAGCGAGTGGTAGTTCAACATGCAGTGCAATTATTTTTTGAAGTCATAGTATTTCAGACTAGAGATGGAGCGGACAGAAAATTTGTGCCCACTGTCCGCACCACATCAGCAGTTTCTGTCTGCTGTCCGCACCACATACGCATTTGTCGTACATTACTCTGTCCGCATCCGCACTGCTCCGCAAACCCAAAGTTTTACCCCCTAACAGTAATGGAGATTTGCGCCCCCTCACATGAAGCACTGCACTTCTCATAACATTTTCTCTGACTGTGAGATTTGCCAGTAAATTTGGCAGTGCCTATTTTGCCGTCTAGTGTCTATTTTGCCTCATTAACAGCACTGCTAGAGCAATTTTGCCTTTAGCCGAACTTGATCAGTTGAAGTGGTCACGTTTCATGACAAGTTCGAAACATGTGACCTGCTTAGTTGACTGTGACGTCAGAGTCCAATCGACGAGTTTTGTCACGTCTTTAGTGCTGGTAAATTGTTAGCACCTTCTTGTCTGTGTTGCATAAAATGTAGGCTAAACCTTCCACAAACCCTTTCCCTAAAACCTGACCTGAACCTCTAAATCCTTATGCTATATTCCTAAACCCTAACCCGATGTCTCTTTGCATATCCTATTTGTCATGTGGCCACATCAACCAATTGTCGTCAACTATAGGAAAATTGATAGCTCCAGCACGGGCACCATATATATAGGCCTACATCGTTCGCCTCATGAAGAAAACAGACACTGCCTGTAAACCTACAAAATGTTTTTAATTCTATTGTCACGCTACTCTTTGCTACTGTGTGCAAAGTCATAGCAAGCTTTTTCAGTTTCTGTCACAATTTATCAATATAAGATATTTGTTTTTGCAGTTGCACTAACTGACACACAAGCAAAAATCCCTTTAAAGCACAGTTTCCACCAACATACATCCCCTGTTGCTTGCATTGTGTCAAAGTTTTATAAACTTTGTATATGTTCCGTACCTGTTGCAATTGACTTGAGCATTGTTTATGTGATGCACTACAGTATATGTTTCACTAACTATCGCATATCTAGTCAGCATGGCAAGATCACGGTGTGTTAATTTAAACATTTACCCTGAATTTTGCATTAATTGTCAATAGAGAGATGACATACATTCAGAGCAGTTTTGCCATACAGTCAAAGCATCATTATACAGTAAACTAATACTTTGTTCTCATTATACAGAAGAATGGGTAGTTAACAAACCTCTAAACTTACAGCCTTGAAAGCATTTTGCTAGTTAGATGCCTACCAGTTAGTAGTGTTGCCACTCTGTTGTTACGGAAAAGTACTAGATTTCATGATAAAAAAACACTGGATTCACAAAACAAAACCTAGATTACAAAAGCAAACTTACACAGAATCAAAGTGCCCAGAAAATGCGTTGCAATGCCAACCACAGACATTCATGATTGCGCAACTCATTGTAAACCAGGGACAAAGAAAACGGGAGATAGGTCAAGGCTTGTGTTTGTTTGTAGCCTACAGGTCACTGAAACTTTTAACAGATGACCAAGTGCCTTCGTAGTGGTTTGTCTCAAAACATAATATTGTCTTGTGTAATTTAAGATTTAAGTAGGTAGAATTTTTAGCAAATTACAACAATTGAACTAAATCAAAAGGTCTCAATTAAGGTTAAATTACACAAAAGTATGCAATTAATTACATTCAGCTCACTCATAAAAAACACTAGCTAGCCATGAAAAAAACACTACAACACTAGATGAAATGAAAAAACACTAGATCTAGTGGAAAAACACTAGGAGTGGCACCACTGCCAGTTAGCTGTCCAGAGTTTTGGATTAGCAATTCGCATGCCAGTGCATCAGAGCAGTGGCTGCAGCACGCCACCTGCAGTAAAATTAACAGCAGTATTCGACCTACGAACCTTCGCCAAGAGGCATCGCGAAAACGCAGGTAAAAGCTGTAGGATAAACAAGAAAAATAAGTGTTGTTATTCCAAGACAATAACTTCCTAAAAGTCTTTTCGTTTTGCAAAGATTCATCATTAGATGAACGTCCACGCGGCACGCGGCGCTGGCGCGGCTTAACACATTTAAAAGTCACGCGGCGCAGCTGGTACGCGGCGAAATTTTCCAAAACCGAACCGCGCGGAACTCGGTCGCGGCGCGGTTGACATCTCTATTTCAGACATATTTTTGACAGTATATTGTTAGCATTACGGTGCCTAGCTGTCAGTGACTGAACTGATGAAAAATCAGTTTTATGATACTGTCAGCTACGGTCCACTTGAAATTGTTTCTTTCAAGCAGATAAAGAGTTGACTTTTGACAGAAAAACGTCATGTGATATACACTATATATGGCAGTGCCTGTTTTGCCTCATGAGGTGAAAGCGTGCTGGGGATATCTTACCTTTAGTCGAACACAGTTACCTGTACTTGGTGTTTATGTGGAAGGTACAACATGCCGAGATAATGATTTAGAGTGTAGTGGAAGGGCTCATGATTTGTAGGATTTAGACTACAGTTCACACAATGCAGAAAAGAAGCTGCCAAAAGTTTGCCAGTACTGAAACAATGACAAAATTCATTCATGCATCTCGAACTGAGCCACTGGAGATGTCACGGTCAACTAAGTAGGTCATACGTTCCAAACTTGTCATGTAACCATTTCAAGCAATCATGTTCATCCAAAGGCAAAATAACTCGAGCACTATTTTGCCTCATGAGACAAAACAGGCATTACCTTGCATTAAGCAGCACAGACTGCAAAGAGAACTATCCGGGTCTTAGAATACCCATGTGTTCTTTTGTGTTCTTTTTGGCATCACTTCTTCAAAAGCTGCCCTTGAACAAAGCTCCAGGGGCTGATTGTATTTATGCAGAGCACTTGCTGTATGCAAATGAATCTCTGCATTTTTTCTCAGTGAACTGTTTAATATGTGTATTGTTCATGGTTATATATCCAATTCCTGTTTAAAAGCAACAATAGTTCCCATATGCAAAAACAAGAATGGGAATATGTCTGATACATCAAATTACAGACCAGTGGCAGTAGCCACAGTGGTGTCAAAGCTACTTGAGAACTTGATATTATCTAGTGTCTCTCCGTTCCTTGGTACCACAGACAATCAGATTGGTCTTAAGGCTGGTCATTGTACTGACCAATGTACATTTTTGTTGAAGCAAACTGCTTCATACTTTGTAACCCATGGTTCATCTGTGCATGCTGTGTTTTTAGATGCCTCGAAAGCATTCGATCGAATACTTCACATGAAATTATTTGAGAAACTAATTCAAAGAAAGGTCCCAATGTGTTTTGTGCGCCTACTGAAACATTGGCACAAAGAACAAACGATGCAAATAAAATGGGGCAAGCATTTTTCTGAACCATTTTATACGACTAATGGGGTCAGACAAGGGGGAGTACTGAGTCCATACTTGTTTGCTGTTTATTTAGATGATTTGTCCAATGAATTAAACAGCATTAAAGCAGGGTGTTATATTGGTGAAGTCTTATTAAATCATTTGATGTTTGCCTTTACTTCTGCGTTCTGTCTAAGTGTATGTTGGTTGCAAAGAATACTAGTTGTGTGCCAGGTGTATGCAGAATCGCATGGGATTATTTTCAACTGCAAAAAAACTGTTTGTATGACGTTTTAAGGCTAAGAGTGCAAAAAGCACAGCCACTCCATTGTTCAAATTGGGTGGTCAATACGTAAAATCTGCAGACCAATGCAAATATCTGGAGATTGTATTGGATACTGAGCTCACAGATGACAAAGACAATCAGAGACAGCTGCGATATCAATATTGTGCAGCAAACAAGCTGCGAGCGTCTTTTTCCCGATGTTCAAATGCAGTTAAAAATGTACTCTTTCGTTCCTTTTGTACGCCTATGTACGCATCACCATTATTGTGTAATTTCAGTTCGTCATACATGCAGAGATTGCGTGTGACCTATAATTTTGGATGCAGAGCTCTATACAACCTACCCTGGAGAGCGAGTGTTAGTAGCCACCAGGTTCAATGTAACATCAGAACCGTCGCCATAAAGTTTTCAATAGGGGCGCTTTACAGTTCTGCGGGGGGGCTTTTCGTTTTTGCAGGGGTCTTGACATTATAAAATTTCCAAAACTCCACTTATTTATAATATTTCACGTTTCAATTTGGGGGAGCTTGGAGCTTTGTTTGGGGGGGCTAAGCCCACCAAAGCCCCCAGTGGCGACGAGAGTGTGTAACATTCCTACCTTTGAAGCTCTGCTGCGAAAATACACGTACCTGTTTCTCGAAAGATCCAGAAAATCTAACAACATATGGTTCCGTGCTTTGATGCAGTCAGATTGTTTGTATTCGTCTCTATTCTTTGAATACTACAATCGCATTTTACTCTGTGAATGAGTGATCGAAATTTGCAGTATCCGTTTGATTGATGGCGTGTTATGCCACAATCCTTTCGCATTTTATGTAGACTCGACCAATTTAGGAGTTGGCGTCCTACTCCACAGTAGTGTTGTAACAATGGTTATGTGTTAGCTTACAATAGTGTTAAGAATGTGTCTGTAACCTTATGGTTCTGTCTTCAATGCAGTTGCAAAAAGTGTCTGTTACCCTGTGATTCCGCCGGCTTCAAAGCCTTGTACTACGTTTTGTTTTGTCTGTTTTTATCGACCTGCGTTCTGCAGAGTGTATGTGCTCATACTATGGACTTCGTGTCTGCTCATAAACAAATAAATCAAATAAATTAAAATTAAATTAAGCAGAATCTTCAAGCAACATGCCTGTATGTTACTGTATAATTTGCAATTTTTCTGAGTCAAGGCGGAGTCGGAGTTGAATATTTCTATGATTTGCGGAGGAGGAGCAGATGTGGAGCAAGACTTTTCGGAGGAGAAGCGGACGCAGAGTCAAAAAAATGACACTCCGTCCATCTCTGCCATGGACCAGAGGTGGCCGGAGTCCCTTTTTCGGACTCTGACTTCGCTCCTGTTCCAAAAGTTTGGAATCCGGATCCGGGTCCTGCAATTTTTCAAAGTTGAAAATCCGACTCCTGTTCAGACTCCATCTACAATCATCAATATCACCTTAATTTTCCCATGTTTTTTGCTTAAGAAATGACGACACAGACTCCTGTTACTGCTGAAATTGAAAAGTGACTCCGGTTCCGGGTCCGTTTTTTTCCAAATTTTTGATTCTGGGTCAGAGGAAAAAACGCAGAATCCTACAGGAGATGAATCCGGTTATCCAGATCCGGTCCCACCTTTGCCATGGACCCGACGTGCAGCAGGGTTGAGCATTGGACTGGACTTGAATTGTACTGGATCCGGGATATGACTAATTTTATAGATTTTGGATTGGATCCGGCCTGTAAAATGCTACATAAATTTAAAGATCAGGACAGGATTTGGACCGAGCCAATCGAATAGAATTGCGCGATTTTTGTCATTAAAAATCTGTATTTTGTTCATTTTTTGGACGAATTTGCAATGCACTGATGATGATGACAGGAGTTATCGAAACTTTTGCAATATGTCGTTTGTATCGTTTTCATTGGCCGTGATTTTCATTTTTTGGACTTGGATTTTAAATTTCCTAAAATTTTTGGACTATGGTTGGACTTGGATTGAGTTCTAAAAATTCAGGATTGGATCTGGATTGCAAAATTTGACAGTTCGCTCATCTCTGGAGTGCAGGAGTCGATTCCGGCGGGATTTTGCGTTTTCCTTTCGGATCCGGAGTTAAAAATGTGTGAAAAACCGGGCCCGGATCTGGAATCACTTTTTAAATTCTGCAGTAGCAGGAGTCTGTGTGGTCATTTCTTAAGCAAAAACACAGGTAAATTTCGGTTGGATCTATAATTTTTGCCTGAGTCTGAACAGGAGTCGGATTCTCAAATTTGCGAAATTGCCGTGCCAGGATCCTGTGTCAAGCGAATTTTCTGACCTGCTAGTGTTTGTCAGTTATTTTGCTTCTCAGAATAAGAAAATAAAGTTTGGAAATTACTTTTTTGATGTGTGTTGTCTAAATTAAACATTTTGTTTAGATGTAATGTGCCCACAACACGCTAATAGTACCGGAATAACTTCAACCACTGAAAAATTTTGGTCCTCAATTATTTTTATTTTTCTCGCCTTAACCCAAACCCCAACCCGACACACTTACCTAAGCACCAATCCCTAAGCCCTAATCATCAGTTTTCTCAGTGTATTTGATATGTAGAATATTACTGTGTGCATGAGTACATGGCGTCAAGTCAGAAATTTCGCAAATCAGAAATTTCGTTTGACACCGCACCCGGAATCAAAAATTTTAAAGCAGGAGTCGGAGTCTGAAAAAAAAATTTCCCATGCGCTAAGCCAGCGTGGTCCAACTAAGGGCCCACGGGCGACATGTGGCCCGCAGACAGAATTTTTAAGGCCCGCGAGCCCTCTCAGTATTGATTATTTTATCCATGTTACAGCACGCAATTTTAATTAGAACAAGCATAACATCTGTTAATAATAATGTACAATATTAATGGAGTTAGGCAAGGCTGTAGAGAGCTTCTAGAAATAAAGTCAGCAAGATAGGCTTCCCAAACTGAAAGATTTCGCACTAAAAATGCACTCGACGTTTGGAAGTATACATATATGTGTGCATTTTCTGCCATAAAGCAAAATCGAATGGCAGGCGAAACACCGGAACATTGTCTTCGACGTGCTACCACTAACGTATCAGTAATGTTAAAGCAATGATAGTGTCAGAGAAGCCTCAGTCAAGGCGTCGTACTGATTGAGATTAATGACGAATTGTTTATTGCTATTGTGCAGGCGAGTAGCCAGAGGGAGGGCGATGGGGGCATTTGCCTCCACAACTCCGAAAGTTGCACCAAAAATTGTCAGGTTAATGAAGCTTTTGATGTCTAAGCCATAAAAATACTTCAGTGCAAATCAAAGAAACTGCTTAAGGAATCTTTTCTACTTCAGCCTTTAGTCCAGGAGTCTCAAACACGCGGCCCGCGGGCCACACAGGCCCGTAACTAGCTTGGAACACCAAGGGGTGAGAATAATTTTCTGAGAAGGACCCAAGCTTTTCAAACTATGTCCAACACATTTTTCTAGGCTGGGCGAAAATTTTGCAGAGAGTGCTTCGCCTTCCCTAGTTACGAGCTGCGATCACATGTGGCCCTCGAGGACATTTTGTGCGGCCCGCCATGCTTTTTGGGAAGAGCATTAAAATTTAAGTCATTGACTTTATTCACCGGTCTTTGAAAGTGTTCGGCCATCGAATGAACAAGTTTCTTTTAAAGAACGATTTGATAATATGGAATTACTTGGATGACTCTGCTGCAGTAATTGACCAAAAAGCAAGAATCCTAGCCACACAATATTGCAGAGATGTGGATGAGGAAAATTTCGTTACTGAGATGCGGCATTTGCTCTTCGTACATTCAGCTAATGTTGGAAACGAGAAATTGCTTCCACTAGACCTGCCATATGAAATTTACGACTTCAAGCTTCAAGAACGTTTTCCAAGTGTATGTATTTGCTTAAGAATTTTGCTCACGATTTCAGCCACTGTGGCATTTGCAGAGAGATCATTCAGCAAGCTTAAACTAATCAAAAATTATTTGAGAGCAACCAGCGATTGAATATTGAATCCAAACTTGCACAAGGAGTAGAATATGATGATATTATCAAAACCTTAGTTGAGAAGGCAAGATAAGTAGGCTACTTTTGAAACAATCGTGACATTTGCACCTATTTCTGAAATTGTAAATTGTTTGCACATTATTTCAGACTGAACTTGGCAAGGTTTAGTTTGAGGATTTTTTAAGAATCGAAATAGAACTGCGCATGCGAGAAACGTCTGACAAGTGAACAAGACCAGAATCCGTTAAAAAATTCAAACGATGCACATCTTGAAAAATAAGAAGTCCCTGCTTCCTTATTTTTTCAAAGATCTGGACGGGAAACATTTATTTACTTCCTATGCTGAGCCAAACTGAACGTGCTTTGAGGATTTTTTAAATAACATGATACGTAGAGTAAAGAGATATGATTGTTACTTTATACTAGGTCCAGTTTTTAAAAGTGTTTTAGGGACCCAATTCGGGTTCCTAGAATTGAAAATCGGGTCCCTAGAATCAGAGAATATCATCTTCAGGTCCCTAGAATCATAGAAAATCGGGTCCCTGGAATCACCAGAGGTGGCCGGAGTCACTTTTTCAGACTCCGACTCCGTTCCAAAATTTTTGAATCCGGGTCCAGCAATTGTTTTAATTTGAGAATCCGACTCCTGTTCAGACTCCGGCTACAATCATCGATTCAACTGTAATTTACCCATGCAATGACTACACAGACTCCTACTGCCGAAATTGAAAAGTGGCTCCGGGTCCGGGTCAGGTTTTTCACAAATTTCTGACTCCGGGTTCGGATCCAAGTCCGAAAGAAAAACGCAGAATCCCGCCGGAGTTGACTCCGGCACTCCGGATCCGGTACCACCTCTGGTCCATACCAGGTACCTAAATTTTCCTTTAAAAAATCCTGTACTAGAAAGATATTTTTCTAAGTACGAGCTTATTGAAACATGCAAAGCTAATGATTTGCAATGTGTTACTCGCATAGGCCAAATAAAAGCTCTAAGTTTTCCGTGGACTTTCGAAGAATCAGCCGACTGGGCTCTGCTTTCATCTTTTTGCGATGATTCAAACTTGCATATATCTATATTCAAGTAACTTCAATTCACAGGTGAAACAAGCAAGGAATCAATCGCAAATTTTTAATAGGAAATCGGTATCACGTAACATTACACATCGTCACTCCTTACATCTCATTCAAATAGTATATATGCCAGTTGCCACCAGGCCCGTAGCCAAGTTCTAAGGTTTGGGAGGGGAAATACAGTTTTAGGGAGAGATATTTTTATTTTTATTATATGGTTAAAACCAATTTTTCTTTGCACAATGAAATATGGGGGGACGCAAAAAACTTTGGGGGGCACTCCAACCCCGTGACTACGGCCTGGTTGCCACTATAACAATTCATCTATTTGTAATCATTGAATAGTATCTGTTTTATCTACATTTTGATTTCTATACCAACAATCTATACAAGTTTCGACCTGGGCCCCAGATTCTAGGGGGCTTCCGAATAGCAAGGAAGTATTTTTCTTGTGTTGCAACAACATTCCTTCCTTCTTGCAACGAACCGCACCGATCACACAATCCTTTTGTGAAGGTTGCACCTGGCACGACCTTCACATCGTGGTCACAGCACCACTTTGTTGCGATGCGGAAAGTGTGCAAAGATTCACACTGTGGCACCAAGCAACAATGGGGACCGCATGCCGTGCTCACTCTATTATATATTGCTATGGGCGCAATTTTGTTGCAAAATGTGGGGGTACAGCTTGGTGTGAAACCAATATATTCATCCGGGCGATGCTGATATGAAGTTTTATCAATACAGATTCCCAATCTTGTTTTTAGAGGTGTTTTGAAAGCAACGCTAATCACGCTTTGCTTTATCCTTTTAACATCAAATTTTAGGTTTAACCTCAGATTTGTATAGATGAAATTAATGCCAAAATTTCCATTCTAAGAGTTATATTTGCGTAAGGACACGAAAATATATTTGAGAATAAACAGAAATCAAACTGCACAACTGTGAATTGGCAAAAAAGTACCAAGTTTAACCTGCATTAACACGAAAAAAATATCCAGCTAAACTAGGTGATACGTACCTGTAAAGCAAATGATTTGCACTTGGCTGAAAACATTGATGCACTTTGGCTAAACTCAGGCAAATCAAATGATTTGCGAACCCATGCATTCAACATAGGCACAAAGCGAAAGAGTCAGGAAATTAATATATTTTGGATTGGTTGGTCACCATTGTCGTGACATTACAAGAAATGAGGCTAAATGTCAGGCCCGGCTCTTAGCCGATTGGACCGATTGCTTCTAATCGGGCCCCGCGCTAAAGGGGGCCCCACGATACGCCTACCACTAGCCTACGCAAACTTACACTTTCTATTGAAGCTGCTTGTGCAGTGCTGGGCGTGGCCCACAGTTTTTTAAGCGCGAGACCTGTTGCCAACGTATGTCATAGTGAACTGCGCGATTCGTTCTTTCATCTTCACATTTATCTCTGTTTTTCCGTAATGTATAACCTAGTTTTTTCAGTAGCAGTTAACTAAGAGAGAGAGGGTTTAAGTTTTGAAGCTGGAAGTTGTTTTTGTTGTTTGGCAGGTCAAGTTTCAATAGTTGCTGGAAAATACGGTTCAATATGATTAGATAGTGTGGCAGTCCACTTCTAAAAGAGGGGAACCACTACACATTTAGGACAATTCCGCGAGAGTACTGGTCCATAGCAATGTCCATGGCACGCCCAAGTTAACAATGAAGAAACCTGGACCCGCCGGTCTAGCTCGACACCGCTCAGTTTATCACAATAATATTGTATTCGCTCATGGTTTTATTAATTTGACTTAAAGCACTGCGATACTTATTACAACAGGGGTTCATAATATACTGCTCGACTGAACTTAGCAGTGACACAGGTGTATATCAATTATCGTGTGTTTTTATTGGTTGATTCCCTTCTCGCGGTCCTCGTGGTCACGCATTGAGCGCGTGCGTCTGGCGCAATAGGGCGTGCGTGACGTCACTTTTCTAGGAATGAAAGCCATTCTAAATCATAAGTAAATTCGACTACAATTTTTATCACGGTTTGGACTACGTTTTTTAGTGTTATGTTATAAGGTTTTTGATTACTCTCTCCTAGCATTATTGTACAGTAAATGTGTAAGTACAGTACAATTTCTACAACAAATAACGTCTTCAGTGTTCAACTCCGTTTGGCTTGCCGTAAATTTGTCAGTAAGCTTCTGGATTGCGTTCTTCAATTATTTTCTTTTAGTGATCAGCGTCTTCTTTTGTTGTTATTTCAGAGTCACAAAACGTTTCATGTTGAGGAGCAAAAACGAACTCAACATAGTTATTGCTGTTTCAACAGTTACTGCTCCTTGTCTTCTGAAAGTTTAGCTCTCAATTTCAAATGTGTGCTACTAAGTCAGTCTTATTCAATTTCCCTCTCGTAAAAATCTGGTGAAGCGACCGGCATTTGACAAAACGTTTGAAATAAACCTCGTTTCAATTATGCGAACTGAATGTCTACCACAGGCGCGCAAAAAACAACTGGTTCCCTAAAAACTAACACAATTTTTAAAAATAAATAATAATAGTAAGACCACTGGCAAAGCAGCAGGAGTGACAGTTTTATGTTTAAGTGAAATAAGGTTCATCGATTTTCTTATAGTGAGAGTTGCATAATGAAGTACTAAGGAAAAAGGATTGTGACATCAGTCTCACACAGATTGACATCTTAATTTCAGGGATTTAGTCAACAAATTGGAAGTTGCAAAAATCTGAAGAGGTTCAAAGGTGGGGTCCCGCAAAAGTGCTTCCAATCGCGCCTCGCACTTGCTAAGACCGGCCCTGCTAAATGTGTAGCCCAGCGTGGTCCAACTGCTTTTGACCTACCTACGGGCCATTTT
>Ga0210059_1005837_pt1 | contig 19765 bp, 7 predicted proteins | sample Ectturendosymbi2_FD_188042 | JGI IMG/M metagenome (GOLD analysis project Ga0210059, IMG submission 188042) | Ecteinascidia turbinata endosymbiont from Florida, USA - Sample 2 (SPAdes) (version 2) | ecosystem: Host-associated > Tunicates > Ascidians > Unclassified | place: Key West, Florida... | reverse complement strand
TTGACGGATCTAATCACCGGATTGACAGGGGCTTAACGAGGTTAGATGGCGCCCGGGGCAAGAAGCAAGTTTGGCGCCACCAGTTTCGAACCTGAGGTCTTCCGGATGCAAATGTACTGTATTGAAGAATGTACGTGTGACATTGTTGCGACTTTTTGACGCCCCCGCAATATTTCAGCGCCCCAGAGTGATTCGGCGCCCGGGTAATTGCGCCCCCCTTGCCCCCTCTTTACGCCCCTGATTGAACCATAATGCAGCGTGTAAAAAGCTACAGATGTATATGTTAGCAAACAACTTGCCGCTATGTGACGAAAATGCGCTCAACGTGCTCGATTAGCTCAAAGAATTATGACCTACGTAACTATGCAATTGTGCAACACCTCACTTTATATACTTGGACAACACAGAGGAATATTGAATTACTGTTAGGGGCGTAGCGAGGTTAGATGGCGCTCGGGGCAAGAAGCCAGCTTGGCGTCCCCGTGTTCGAACCTGAGGTCTTTCGGAAGCAAATGTACGGGGAATTGTGCCCCGTGTGACAGTCATCTTTAGAGAAGACTGCTACTTTTAGAATAGTCCCCGAGAGCATTGAGTAATTAACAACAGAAACTATTCAAGGCGCGCCTGAAATTACAATAAAGAAAATCAGACCCGCGTTCGACCTTACGCTCAGTCAACATACAATTTAATTATGCTTTCAGTGATAAGTTTATTAATATAACGTTAAGCAATGCGCCATTAATCAAAAGTAAAATGCGCACTATAAACTTCGGTTAGTAACTTGAGTAAAACAATGGAACCAAGTGTCTTCTATTAAAAAATACGTGAAAAACGACTGTTATGAGACGATTTAGCTAGCAATTATTGGCTAGCAAAATTACGTAAAACGTGCTTGTCATGTTTTTCAATCAGTTCGAGTGTTTTACTGTGCTTGTAGATATAGTTGTACTGTGTTCATCTGACTAATGACACAGTATATCAGTAAAGTAGGCTAGGAAAGGGATAACTTATACTGACAAGAAACTCCAACCATTTCCATCTTAGCAAAACTAAAAATTCCAAAAAATCGTTTTCACCACCTGTAGTTTGAGGTTCGCTAAAAAGTCTTTCTGTCGTGGAAATAACGCCAATAGTTGGATTGCGTAGAAAGTGACTGGATGAAGTGTTTTGCCAGTTAACTAACACAAACGAATGCGATTCCACATCCAGGAACTTTTTATCGACTGCCAAAGCGATTATGAAGCCTGTACCATATTTATTAACACGGATGGTAAGATGTTTTGATCAAGTGCAGTGAGCGTTTTGCGGAATTTTTTGGGGAACGTTATGCTAATATCACTATTGAGGTTTCCCACGAAATATGTTGCTGGGCAAGTTTCAACCACGTACTGCACATGCGTCATAAATTCCGCCATCGTCTTGACATGAGCATAGACTGATGGCAACGCCCTACGACTGAAGCTGACCAGTTTGCAACCTGCTTTAAAAAACTAGCAGATAAAAAGCCCGGGACAAAGTTTGCAGTAATTGGAAGTGGAACTAGGACTGTGGCATAGGCGTAGCTAGGGGGGGCAAAAGGGGCCATGCCCCCCAAATTTTTAGAAAATATAGTCATTTTGTGCTTTGAGAGGCGCTTTTCTAAATAAAATAGTGTTATTCGCCTAAAATCAAGCATTTTGTCCCCCCAAATTTTTTGGCCTCCACCAAATTTTTGGACTGGCTACGCCACTGGGCTGCGGTTCCAGCTCCAGGTATCCAAATTTTTTTGCTCCGGCTCCAACCTCTAAAAGTTTTTGGCTCCGACTCCAATCCGATTTGGTCCAATAAAAACTAAATACCATTGTTTTATTTGTACAGTTGGCTTGCTCCACAAACTGTGTCGGTTTTAACGGGAACTCAAATTTCAGGCTCTGGGTCCACCATTCAAAACTTTTTGGCTCCGGCTCCACAGCCCTGCTTGAAACCATCTGCTTTTGGAAATGAATAACATATTGTTTCTACAAATGCATTTGCATTCGTTTTGTTCGTTCGTTCTTTGTGCTAACTAAACTGTTCCTGTATTTCATTAGCATTGAAATATTTTCATATTAAAGTAATGTATTTGCCAACACTAAAATTATTAGTGGGGAGCGATTTTTAAGCAAAGTTCCTGTAGGGGGCGATTGAACAAAAAAGATTGAAGACCACTGCCTTAAAACGTCACTAAGGTTCACAATTGCTCTCTTTGTGAACCTTGGTGATCTTGATGAGATTTTGCAGCTGGGCATCAGCGACTGGCATTCGACATTTTGTAAATCGTAATTACTAGCATCCGCTGACATTTCGCATTTCGTAATTGTTACGTGACATTCCAACCTCAATTTACGCTCTCAAAATGCTGCGCCCGAGGAGAGATGTCTCCCCTACCCTCTGGCTACACTACTGTCTTCAAGACAGAATCATAAGTTTGCTTCAAGTTATGCATACAGCCAAATATCCTGAAGTCGAACCAAGTTACAAAAATTGTCATACTGACATACACAGTAAACCTCGGTTAATTCAGATTCGGTTAATCCGGATCTTCGCCAATACTGGATGAAACTGGAGGTACGAATGATTTCTAACGTTTTTCTTCATAAAAATCTTCAATTTATCCGGATTTTTTAATCCGGACCTTCGCCTGTACCGGATAAAATTTGCTCTTTTCACATCTCGTAATCCGGATTTTTCTGCACGCCAAGTTATTTGTTCTTAGAAGCGCATGACTGGTCTTTAGAAAAAATCGGCACCTCTTAGACGCAACACAAAAGTGCTCACGATCACCAACGCACATTTAGAATTATGACAACATCGACCACAACTGCGCGCAATTTTTCGATTTCCACTAATCGTAGAAACGATTATTACGTCACACACGGGCATAGCATATCGCGTTGAACGTAACGCTCAAGGTACGCTGCCGCACCACTGTTTCAATCTATTGATCAGTGTTGAGTGTGGGTGTGTAGAGCATTATCTGTGAGTGTATTGCACTCGGTAAGGTGTCTGAAGGGCATCACCTTCCAAATACAGTGACTGCTTATAGACCAGTCGCAGAAATCTCTGCGTCAGTCCAAAAACCCAGATTTCTTAGCAGCCAAGTGATCTAAAATTATGAACTTAAGATTGTTCATAACTGCCTGGATATGGCGTTTATTAGTCTGATGTACCATTGTAAATACATCAATAAGTTCCTTGTGCTTCTGTAAAAGTCTGCTGTTGGATCGTAAATGTGTTCAATCTAAGTGATTTTTACTCATATCTCAGTATTTAAATGACGTCAGGCTATATATAGCCTGTTTCTACAGAAACAGCCGTCTTCGGTTAACCCGGATCTTCGCCTAAACCGGATAAAATCATCGGTCAAATCGATTCCGGATTAACCGAGGTTTGCTGTACTTCAAAACAAAATCCATAGTTGCACATGCAGCGAAATGTTGTTGTTGAACTCAGTGCCAGATTTTTATAAGCATTCAATTCAGTCATACGCAACTTTACCTGTAGCAGTAACCAATCCTTCGAAGACCCAACTGCTTTAAGTGTCTCGCTGATGCTGTTTTTACCTAACTGACGTGGAACCTATCAGTCGGGTCAAAAGTAACCTGAGCTAAATCTTTCCTAATGCTGCTAGCTTCCCGCAAACAAATCATCCAAAATCAGCGCAAAGCAGTGAGAAGAGCAGTTACTATCAACGTGTTCTGACCAGTGGCGTAACTGACGGAGGGCAAGTCGCCCCCCCTGGCAAGCTAAATAGCCTAATGTAAAAACCGGGCTGATTTTTTAGCTGACACTTACGTATTTAGTATTCTCTTGATTTTCACTGGGTTGTTGGGTGTTTTCGTTTTTTTAGCTAGTGTGGACATCCACGATATTCAGATTCACTATCAATTCTAAACTTTTTTTTGAGTGTTGGCTAGTGGGCCCCCTTCAGCTAAGTTTTGTACCCCCTGGATCAAACCTGTAGTTACACTACTGGTACTGACGGAAGAGCTCTTGCGAACTTTTTCCTTTGGCCACCACTCACGCCAAAGTAGCGAATAGCCGTAAAATGGTGATAGCTCGCTACCACATCAGTTATTTTATTCAAAAAGAGCGGCGCTCCCGCTGACGCTACTGAAAATTTAGCTCGCTACTGCCCAGCTCTGCTTACACATTACAATTGCTGTTGGGGCCCCTGCGAAAGTAAGTTGCTTACACATTGCAGTTGTTCTTGGGGGCCCCTTTGAAAGCAGAGTACTTGCACATTAGTTTCTTTTATGGTCCCCTTCAATGAAGTTTAAAAACAGAGTGCTTACACATTTCACTGGCTGTGAGGACTCATATGAAAGCAGATCACCTTCAAATTGCAGTTGCTGTTGGCGGCACCTCAAAAGCGAAGTAGGCCTACCTGCATATTACAGTTTCTGTGTGGGGACCTTTGAAAACAGAGTACTTACTTATTATCTGCTTTGTAGCGCATTATATGAGTGGATAATAAGTTTTCCACCAAAAATAAGGTAAATGTATGTGCATAACACCTCAAGGGTGGGCCCAAGGCATGTGCCTCGCTCGCCTCCCCTTAAACACACCACTGTGCGTCAGTGGCTAGATACTGTGCCTGATTTTAATCTGACGTTTTGTACTCATCATGAAAGGAGGAAAAACATACTTGAGCCAGTCCTATTCGGATAAATACCTGTTTTTGGTGTATTCTCATGCTGAAAAAGGGCTACTTGGTTAATATTGCAGCTTGTTACTGGCGGTGTTGAAGGATGTCACAAGCACGCCATTCTATATTTTAATGCAAAATTTTTAATGTTTCGCCTGTCAAAAGTAAAAACTTATTGCTAAATATTACTGAAATCGCCCACCCCGTTACGTAACTGGCTGGATCCGCTCCTTGTTCTCACTTGATTGTCTTCGAAATGACTCTTCTTTACATCGTTCGCAACGACTGGATGGGGCATAATAAGTGCTGATTAGTGAAAAATAGCATTTGCTATGCTTTCACATACGTTTGAGCAAGCATTAATATAGAAAATTACTGAACCAACTGCAGTTTTTGCGTTTAGATCAAAAACATTTCAAAAATAATCCACACGCATCGTATCTCGAATTTGACCGTTGGCTCAGCAGCCGTATCTCAAGCTTTACAGACATTCTCGACAATATCCTTTCCTTTTTGACGAAAATCCAAATCTGTACACGGCAGCAGACGATCCCCATTTACCTAATAGGTAGGATGATATTCACAGGCTTTTTTGGTCAGGAAGTAGTCAATACAAAAATCACCAAAATTTACTCCATTCGGCAAGTTAAACAGCGAGACGTCCTTGTATATAGGCGCGCATGCAAAAGGCAGTCTTGAAAAACAAACTTTCATAAAAATGTTCGATGCGCTGCGCGGATAGACAAGCACAGAAAACTTTGGCAATGTTTGCAAATCGAACCAGCTGTCCAGTTAAGTTTACACAATGCTAAGTACTAGAGTCTGTTGACGCTTAAATTGCAGCACTACCTCAAAGAATTTCACAAGCAAAACCAGTGATTCAAGACCACTGCAATTTTCAAAAAAATCTTTTATCAATTGCAATGCATGCCAAAGTTATGGTAACGGCGATTTAGTCAATTGTGTCCGAAGATATACACGTTTTCTGTATGTGTAGCAACAGTTAACCTCGGATTTTCGCACAATTTAGTTTTTCTTGACGTTCAAGAAAGTTAGAATTATCATCGTGTACAGTGTTTCTAATACGGCTGTGCAGGACTTAAAACTATTTCCTTGCCTTGAATGTCTTAATTGGAAACAAATTTGGCGGTTTTTGCATCTATTAGATCAACTGCGCAGTAGAAGTTAACTTTTCTTCAACATGCCAATAAAACTCCTGAATGTTATCAACTCCAAGCAAACTGTAATCCTCTTTGAAATCACTGTTCTTCCTGTTCTACAGAGTTGTCTAGATTCCTGCAACAAATAAAAGATACCAAAGCATTAGACCAAAACTCTTCCTCTGTTGAAGTAGATGTAACTCAGAACCTCTAAGTTATCGCATATTGATTACTGCACCATACTAAACCGAATCCACAGAAGAACTGCATGTCTGTCACTGGCAACTTTTACAGTTTGTAGGTGTGCCATCATTGTCACATACAACCAGGGCCGGATTTAACTGATACGAGGCCCTAGGCTAATCCAATTGTGAGGTCCCACTGTTACGAGGAAAAAATGGAAAAACGTTATCGATTTGCGCAAAGTCGAAAATGACGACATTGACGTTCTAAATGTACGGTCAATAAAAAATTATAAATCATTACTAGAGTGCCCCAGGATCACTGTGGTTAAGTTGCTAGTTTCGACGCAAAAACGTTCAATGACACGTAATGGTTGAAATCGTACTTGTTGGCTGGCGGGAACAGGATAATTAATTTTTGCAGGCAAACCAACCGAAAACGTCAAGGTTAAATGTGACAAAACACATGGCCTACGTTTTTATATAAGTTTCATATCTGTTTTTTCTTATCTGTGCTGAGAAAAATCAACCACACTGCACATGTGTGGCGGCACAAAGACGTTAAAGCACAATTTGAAGACTACGTTACGACTTGCTTGCCACGGCCATAAAAATCTTGCACACACAAGCAAAACGACCCAGATAGTTGCAAAATCTAGGTTAACGATTCGCGTGTTTGTTACTTTTTCATATTGCTAAGAATTGAACGTAACGAAACCGTCGCTCGAAAGGATGTGAGGTTTTGAATACCTGTATTTAAATTTGGAGAGGCTGAGCCCACCAATGCTCCCCTGTGGCGACGGGACTGGTTTAAACTTCCCTTACGCTGTCATTATTGAAATAATTACAAAAAGCTACAATCATCGAATCAAGTAAGGCAGACTAGAGCCCAGTAAACAATTAAAAAGTCTTTTTCTTGACCTTCATAACAAATCATCTAGGAATTCCTTAAAATTTGTTTGCCTATGTTTGTCACTTTAATGCACCGAACTCTTATACTGGGCAACCTCTCCTAGAACATTGCGAACTTCTACTTCGTTTTTAATTCTTCTGAATCTTGAAAAAAACTTTCTCCTGAGCAGTTAGTGATCATCAAGCTAAGAAGTAAGGGTCCACGTGGTTGGATAAACTAAAAACCACGAAAGCATCATCAGACCCAAACGTGATTTTGTCATTTTCTGTTGTTTCCCCCTTTCTTTGTCTCTTTGGGTAGAGTTCTGTGGTTGCCAGTTGGCAAAGTGACTTTTGCTTGCTATTCAAACTCATTGAGATCTTTTCGCATTAGCTTAGCATGGGAGTTGTACAAACTTGCGCAAGTACTCAATAGCAATCTGATTTCTGAATGACTTTGAAAAAAATTAAAATGGAAAAAATCATATTTAAAAGTACCAAACGAGCTTTACGTAATAGGAACGCTAACAAAACTACAGTATTGCTCAGAAGAAGCAGCTACGTGTTTATTGTAGGATAATGCTGCTATAGTCCTACACATAGCTCTATCTGCAGCACAACCTTAAGCTTCCATAAAGTGCATTTCAAACACGAACAGCTACAAGTTCTTTTGCCTGATTCACACATAGCAGTCGGTACGATTCAGCAAAGAGAGAAAGCAGCCAACGTGCTTTGAGTATATCGACTCAGTCAGGGCTCCCATTGCTGTTTTTTCCACTCAGATCTGTTTTTTTTCTAGTGCATCTGACTGTCTAGGTTTAATTATGAAAAGTCCCGTTAAATCTGTTTGTTTAGAATATGAATTTGGGAATTAACTACAGTAAATCTAATAGCTCTTCCGGTCACTGCAGTGTTCGTATGCGATCAACAGGATAAAAAGTACTTATCTCGGTGAAACAAAGCATGTTCAGTCAATGTTGCACCCTCACACCAGCATCGATATCAAAGGCTGAAGGTTGCTTGCGATCCGGTAAAGTCAGTAATGCAGTTGTATGTACAGCAAAAGTAACATGAATAAGTAACAAACGGCTACATAAACAATTGAAAGATTTACAGTTGGGTGAACTACGTAAAAGGTCATTGTCTCAGATGCCAATTGACGGAATTGAATATTGATGAAACAATGTTTTAAGAATGAATGCTTAAACATTTTGGCTACCCTATGCATGCAAAATGAAAAAACGATTTCCATTGCAGGAAAGATTCATAGCCAGCTTAGGTATCTTAGATTCCGTTGCAAATCAAGATCGCATAAAAGATCCAAGTTCAGTAGCAAATGTGATCTTACATTTCCCCACCTTGTACCTGAAGAGCAACTGGAGGATATACCGATAATTTAAATATGTCGTTGTCCAATAAATTTATCCCTGATTTCTGGTATTCCTGCGTAACATCACAGACGGCTTAGATAACCAGGAGTTCGGAATATTTTATGATTTAATGACCAGATTTATGGTTTTGCCCGTCTATTGCATCACTAGAAAGAACATTTTCACTTGCTAATCATATTAAAACAAATACAAATTTGCTAAAACCGAGACTTTAGAAAAATTGTTATCAAAATAAGTATTGTCAAAAGCAGCTATAAAAATGGATACCTAAACCTGAATTACTGATAAATGTCATTAATAGAATATGTCACCAGCGCTACATAAAATGTCTTGAGCAATGGGATCCAAATATTACATGTTCACGCTACGGACGAAAATTTGGAAGAGGAACTTTGATTTTAATCACTGTTTTACCTCAGGTATTTTCATCCGTTCTCTTTTTACAAATTAAAATTTCCGTTTTTTGGCAGAGAAACGTTGTTTTTTCATCTGCAATCTAAGTGTATCAGAAATTACTGGATGAGAGACCTGGACACAATAGTCGGTGACTCGGCATACGGCTTGACCAACGGTCGTGCTGAGATCCACATACACTCGTTGAAAGACCCTGGCGCTATCAACACGGAATCTGATTAGGTGAATAAAACTAAATTTCATGAATTATTAAGACATATAATTTTGACGAATATTTATCGATTTGATCATATACCAGCAATTAAATCTATGTGTACCACAGTTTCCTGGGGGCCCCTTTGGATCTTGAGGCCCTAGGCTTAAGCCTATAGGTAAATCCGACCCTGCATACAACTAAGATAATTTTCGGGCCTCTTTTTCGTCTGGGGATGGGTCGCGGGGGCAGTATCCCTAGTAGGGCTCGATATACCTCACCGTCATCAGCAATATCAGATAGTTCTGCTGGCTCCACACCAAGGCGAGGCCAAGCAAGGCAGAGATGTAGTTACTTCAACTGCTCCTTGGGCGAACTCGCCTGGGCTCCTTTGCCGTGGGTGGAGCCAGCAGAACTTGTCTCGCCAATCTCCCTTGGGATATTCTGGACAAATGGCCGAAACAACGTAGCTGGGATCTCTATTCGGATGATAAGTTGCTCCACATTCAGGGCTTCACGCATTTCACAGCTGCGAACTTTGTTCGCAGGGCTTTACGAATTTAACAGCTGTGTCACACTGTGAACACTTCGCAAAAATCCCTTCTCTACCGCTTGTATTTGAGATATTTTTTCAGTCATAACCCAAGATTCATGAGCGTAAGTGAGGATCGGAACAAAAATCAATTCAAAAACTGAAAGCTCTGCCGTATTTGAAAATTCCAGTTTTGTCACCACAGAGCGACAAAGCTCATGCAGATATTTGCTTTGCTTTACCAATTCTTGTAATGAAAACCGCACTGGTTGTGGTTCAATTGTTTCACAGCATCTTTTTTCAAAGCAAGATTCTGTGAAATATGTACTGTACTTTTTTTGTATGTACTGTACTTTTTCAGAGAGGCTACGGAGAGAGATGCCCCATTAGTTGGTGCATTCACTCTTGTCTCCTTACTTGTGCATGGGGATGATCACCCCAGTTTGCCAACCTTTCGGTTTCTTTCGAGAAAACCAGGCCATTTGACACTCACAACTTCAGGTCGGATTTCATCGCAGCCTTCAGTGTTTAGACAGCCAGGAGGACTTCAACTACAGTGATGGTATTTTCTTCCCCCAAATGTACCTCGTGTGTGGCCGGTGGTCTGATAGTGAATGGGTTTAAAAGATCTTTGAAATACTCTATCCACCTGGCAATGATGTCCTTGTCATTGTTGAGTAAGACGCCATTTTGGTCTTTGATGGATCTAACAGTATGAGATCTTTTGCCGCGAAGACGCCGGATTGTCTGCCAGAACACTTTTTTGGCTTGCCAGTAATTAATTGGAATCTAGTTTATGTCCGAAATCCCCCCAAGATAGCATTTTGGCCTTTTCACCGTGAGGGATGCAGAGCTTCTCGTCTCGGCATACCGCGATTGCAAGAATGAGTCGGCTTTGTTCTGAACCAGAAGGAAAAAGAATTGAAGTGATAATAACAGATCACCTGTAATTCACCAGACCGTCTGCATCCAAATCAAGACTGTCCATGAGCAATTTGAGATGAGATTTCGTGAATGGAATCTGAGCATCTGAAATTCCTTTCTTAAACTCTTCGGGCGAAATTTTCCAGCTAAGATTTTTGTCAAATTTTCGAAACAAGTCGATTAACCGCAAACGATTATCTTCGAGAAATTTCTGCAAATACAGTGCATTAGATGAGGCGCAAAACCCACAACGTATTACCTTTTCTGAAATGTTGAATCACATGTACAACGTACTAACGTAAATTATCATGAAAATTATAAGCATTTTTAAATGTATGCAAAAAGAAAATTGTTCCTTTTAAGTCGAATTTAATTGGACGCTTTAATGAAAAATTGAGGTTAATTATATAACGACTAAAACACAATCAAAACGCTATCTAAAACTCTTGGAATTTTTATAAAATCTTTTACTAGCAAAAGCGCAATTTTATGAAAGTAAATCCAAAAACATATGACAGTTGAACAGAAAACAAGGCTATAGTCAATTAAAACGCATTATATTTACTCTTACTTGTTGTCTCTACAAAATCAACTTTTATTGTAAGCGCCGCACGTTTACACAGAACTAACAGAAGCGTGCAAGCTCAACAGTCAAACGCATAACATTCCCGTTGGTGTAAAAACCATTGGAAGCTTCCTTTGGCCGAACAGCTAGGAGCAAAGCAAACAGCCTCAAAATATGTTCCACTGTTTTCGTTCTTTCATGGAATTACTTTTTTGAATGAAAAGCGAACAACAGAACTTATTCAGAGTTCAATATAGGGTTTCTGCTGTGAACACTAAATAGACTGAAGAAATAAAACTTTTCATAGTGGCGTACTGTTGATGCTAGCATTGCACTTCTCTTTCAAGGCAGTAATATGAAACTTGCTACTATAGCAAGTATATCTTGCTACTATATCTGTGTCAGTGGTGCATTGTATTATTTTTCCTGAAGATGGCCAAGTCGAAACATCGAATAAAATAATGTTTTCGATTTTGTGGCAGTACTGTTCATAATGAGAAATTGTAGCTGAGCTGCTTGCAAAGTTTAATAATTGCAGCTTAGAAGACTCATATAAACCTGCAGAATAAGCATCGGGTCCATTTTTGCAGGTGTTTCAAGAGATTCTTTCGTAGCCATTAGTTTAGGAACACCACGTCCGGTCGCTACATTGAATGAGGTTTTGCTTCCTCCAGACACAGCAGCGCGTTGTTTCAGTTTCTCAGCGAGTTCCTGGAACTCTTCGGTGACTCGAATTCCCTGCAGATGAAGGTTCGATGTCTTGGATCGAAGTTGTTAGTTTAACAAAGATAAAACAAACTCGCTGGCACTTTTGGGCGTTTTTACACACGGTGTTTAGATGTAAAGTAATTTTCAATAATGGCGACGACGTAACGTAACAGCGTAAAGTGTTTGCCATTTTGCAAATGTTAGAACTCGAATAGCCTGCATTAATTAAGGTTTGTGTGAAGGACCGGGTTAACCAAATAGGCTTAAGCCTAGAGCGTCATAATCCAAGGGGGCATGCAGCAAACTGTGCTAGTGGTGCGCATAGAGACAATTGCCGGTGTATGATCAGTTCGATAAATATTCGTCAACAATTTACTTTATAATTATTAATAAAATTTACTTTTATTCACCTAATCAGACTTCGAAGTGATAACGCCAGGGTCTTCCAACGAGTTTCCATGAATATCAATATGACCGTTGATCAAGCCGCATGCCGGCTGTAATGTCGTAATACTCGAAGCACGTTGGCTGCGTCCTGCGTTTGGTCAATCGTGTCGATTGTTACGTGTGGATCACGCGAAAGAACTTGTGGCCGTTCATGTTTGATATGCACATAGGCGTACGAGGCGGGGGTCGGCCGAACCCCCTGTCTTGAAAAATTTCACGGCAAACTCTGTTTTCAGGGCAAGCGCAAGTTGCTCAAAAATCCTGAATGATCAAAAATATTTCAATACAGTGAAAATTTTCGGGGCAAATTCTGTTTTTGAGGGTAAGGTAAAAAAAATTTCAATGCAGTATATTCAGCCCGGATAAGGCAATTACCGTAAAGTTTCTTGTCAGGTAGAACACAACACCCAAGGAACTTCACCCCCTTGAGTTAACAAGCAAGGTAACTACAGAATTTGCCTATAACGGCAACTCTAGGGGTTGTATAAAGAACGTTATTGCCGAATTGAAATGCATGTCCAGCAGAAGACGCCATCGGGACCGAATAAAATGTAATGTTATAGGCGAATTGACGTTACATACGAAGTCGTTATAAACGAATTCAACTATATAGAACAGATTTACAAAAGGTTTCAAGCCCAATTCGGATTAAACTACAAAGTTAGTTTCAGGGAAAATTTTTTATTTTTAGGGCAAAATGTTATTTTCAGGGCTAATTTTTTTCCGCCCACTCCAGTAAAATACCTTCCCGTACGCCTATGGATATGCACCTGGTCAAAGCTTGGGGTTAGGCCTACACTGCAGATAAGAGATATGTGTAAGGTTAGCAGTATCCTACTGTATGAAAACGTTGTTGCTTTTTATGAGCTTGAGCAAAACAGTACCTTTGTTGACGTTTCTATTACGTAAAGCTCGTTCAGTATTTTTAGATGTGATTTTTTACATTTTTAATTTTGTTGAACAAAGTGATTCAGAAATCAGATTGCTATTGAGCACTTGCGCAAGTTTGTACTGCTCCCATTATAAGGAAATCAGAGAAGATTTTGATGAGCCGAAATAACGAGCAAAAGTCGCTTTGCCAAAATTACAAAGAGTAAGCAAACAGCAAGAAAATAAAATAACAGCGTTTGGGTCTGATGCCTTAGATCAGTGGTTCGTGGTATATCTAACCACGCGGACCCTTATTTCTTAGCTTGATGGTCACTAACTGCTCAGGAGAAAGGTCTTTTTCAAGATTCAAAAAAATTAAAAATGAATTAAAGGGTCACAATGTTCCAGGAGGGGTTGTCCACACCAGGCAATCGGTGCATTAAAAGTGGCAAACTAAGCAAAGAAATATTAATAAATTCCTAGATGATTTTGTTATGAAGAAGACCAGGACAAAACCTTTTGTTTACTGTGCTATGTTCAGCCGTATACTTGATTCGATGATTGTAGCTTTCTATTTCTTAATGCATATTTTAATAATGACAGCATAAGGGAAGTTTAAACCTCACATCCTTTCGCGAGGCGGTGTCGTTGCCTTCGGTTCTTTGCAGTCTGAAAGAGTAACAAACACGCGAATCGTGATCCTAGTTGCAACCATTTGGGTGCGTTTTACTTGACGTGCTTTGCTCGTGTGTGCGAGATTTGTACAGCCGTGGTAAGCGGGTAAGCGAGTCGCAACGTGTTCTTCACGCCCTTGTGCATTAACGTATTTATGCAGCCAGTCCGCCACACATATATGCCGTGTGTTTGGTTTTCAGAAAATTGTATATTTTGGATGCTACTGTTGAGCACAGAGAAGAAAGAGATGTGAAACTTAACGTAGGCCATGTGTTTTGTCAAAAATTTAACCGCGAGGTTTTCGGTTTTTCGCTTGTGGTAATTAAAAATCGTGTTCCCGCCAGCCAAGCATGATTTCCACAATTCCGTGTCATTGAACGTTTTTGCGTCGAAAGTAGAAACAAGCGCAGTGATCGTGGGGCACTCTTGTAAGAATTTACAAATTATTTATTGACCGTACTTTTAGAGCATCAATGTCGTCATTAGGCTTAGCGCAAATCGATAACGTTTTTCCATTTTTCCCTAGTAACAGTCCATTTTTTTCCATTTTTCCCTAGTAACAGAGACGGGGCCCCGCAAGTGGATAAGCTTAGGGCCTCGTATCAGCTAAATCCGGCCCTGGTGAAGGGGCATGGCACTTCTGGCCAAATCATGCAAACAGAAGTGGTTGTGATTCAGCATATCACACATAAATTACCAGAAAAGCTAAGTTTAAAATACTGTTCCAACTTTTCTTTGCTGAATCCCCAATATCCAGACCTAGCTACCTTGGATGCTAAAGTTTAATAGACCCCGAAATTAAGGTGCGTTCCTTTCTAACAACTGAAAAAAAGCGTTATTTAAAGTTCCTATGCTGATATCTGTAATAATGTTTTGACTGTTTGACAAAAGCAATGTGTTTTTTGAAAAACAATGTCACTTAAACTTTAAGTACTGCTGTGTCATACCAACGATTGCATGAAGTTGTGCAAACTTAATACAGAGCATAAATAGCAACACATGCGTTTGTTTTTTTCAATTAATTTTCGCAATAAAACGATCGATTTGATGTTTCCAACGTTTTTCGCAGCAAGCACGAAAAAGGACCATGGCGAAGAAGTTTTCATTTTTCCTTAAACTAATATGTTTCTTTTCTATAGCACCAATTACAAATTTTTACACGAATGTCTCGAAATTGTTGATGCGAACAAAAGGTAACCATAAGAATTAGGATCAATATCAGTATCTCTTCAAGTCACACGTTTATGGACTGAAACAGTGGAGTGAAATGTTTTTTTCACTGTTTCTGAACAAAAGCTAGCAGTTTTGCTACGGCTTTTGTTACTCTGAAAAATTCAGCTGTAGAACCACTTGCAGAAAAGAAATATAATGAAAAGAAGCACAAATGGTTTTTCAGCACTGTTATCAGGTGTAAGATTTAAAAAAATGTTTTTCCACCCGGGCAAGCGCAACTTAGAACCTATTATTAGCAACGTTCCAAAATATATTTCCGACAAGTTGATATGCTTTATTTTCTTATATTTTAAAAACCTGACATAACGTGGGGAATTTGATTTGTACAACATTACAAGGCTCTTTTGCGTCATCACTTGTATATGCTACCTAAATCTATCAACGCTTTAGTTTAATTGTATCCATATTGACCAAAGTTGCACCTCTCATTTGGAAGCTGCTCAAAATTCTTAGTTTATTTCCTAGTTGCAGGAAAATATATTAAACGAGGTCAGCATTGTTTGTCTTATTGTTCGAATGAGCAAAATGTTTTCATTGTACTTCATGTCCTATTGACATTCGGACACATTTTATTGCTCAAAAATAATATTTATGTGAATGATTAATTTGATCCAACGTGCAAGGTAAATAAACTTCACTTGATAGTTTGAATGCTTGTTTGATGCTCAAATAATATGAATTCTTAACATGATTACAAACTGTTTTATAAGCTTGTTCGGCAGTTATTCAGGAAACTCGTTTCCTCCCAGAATTTATTGAGCTTATGTTTGCATACTTATACGAAAATGAGGAAATGACAAGCTTTTAGCCAACGCTTATATACATGTGTTTCGTAACAAAAAATTAGTTATATGCTCATTATTATATTACACAAATCCAATAGATCTTGCGTTTGGAAGAAAGTTAAAGAAACTCAGAGAACTCAGTATATATTTGCAGAACCTGGCAACAAGAAACAGTAAAGTAAAAGATTCTGTTCAACTATCGCGTATCAAAATCACGCCGACATTCACCAGCAAAACAGCGTGTGTCGGGATAGACAGCAATGACGCTGAAAAGCACCAATTTGATAAGAAACGCAGTTACTGTAGCTTGGAGCGATCAAAAAGTATAATCACTGGATGTGGAGTATCGCTGGCATTCCTTTGCTCTTTGTCGGTTTATCACTTTCTGACACAGTGACTACAATTACTTAACGTTTAGTGATGGTTTGAGTGAAAAGTGTCTGAAACCATGGGTTCTCTTTGCTGCATTTGTGGTTGGGTTTGTGTTTCAACACACTCAATGATCAAACACATATACCTACGTTACGGGATTCACAAAAATAACTAGCACAGTGTAAGCAAAAGTGTATAAAGAATAAATCCGATATGCATTTTGGTGTATCTTCCCTCGACTTATTCATCCACATGTGTGAAATCCATTGGAAAGATTACATTTAATAAAAAGTTTTATACATTGTGAAAATCTTACCGATAAATCGAGATTGTCAATTGCCGACTTTTCGTTTTTCAGTATGGCCGAAACCAACGCCAGTGTCCCTTCAGGTCGAAGAGGATTGTTTGCAATCTTAAGCGTTCTTAGAGTATCATTAACCTCCAGTCCTTTTGCCAGTGCCAATGCACCTGAAACCAATGAAGATGGGACTGTGACAAAGTCTTGATATTTGCCTGAGATAGAGGTGCCTATTAAACTATAAACGAAACGCGATAGGAATAAACTGGTGGCAGAACCACAAAGAAAGCAATAGTAGAGGTTATGCTCTCACTGCGTTTGTTGATATTACCAATTTCGTATGAAGTACTTACATCAGTGGTTGCTATAAACATTGTCTTTTGCAGATTGAGTAAAAGCAAAACACTGACGCAAGCAACTCAACAATCAAGAAAAACAATTGTCTGTATGTTGCCCGGATAAGATACTCAGTGGCGTAACTGACGGGGGGGCAGGAATGCGCGCCGCCCCCCCTGGCAGGCTAAATGTAAAAGATGGGGCCCCTGTTAGCCTGTATTTCGGTATTTAGTATTCTTTTGATTTTTAGTAGGATTTTGTTTTCAGCGTTTTTCAAAAATTTCTCGGAGTCTTTTCCGGTGCCTTCGAGTGTTAGTACAGACGAATCCAGTTAATCGCATAACGAATTTGCCAAGATTTTTTGTATGTGTTTAAACGGAATATGCGATTATCCGTATCAGATAAATATCACCAAATTAACCGCCTAGCCACACAGGGGGGCCAAAATCGTCGCCACGTGGGGACTTGTGGGCTTAGACCCTCAAACAAAGTTTCAACCAACAAATTGAAATGTGAAACACTAGAAATCACTAGTTTTTATCAATCGTGTTCTGTTTTGTCCTGTAATTTATAGACAGAGCCAGGGGCGCAACCAGGTCTTCATTTAGGGGGGGGCAATTTTCATGAAATTTCATTCGATGACGCTATCGTGGTTATTCAACCGTGGTACAACTTTTTCGCAAACGGTCACATATAATAACAATGTATTTTTGCCCGCAGACACGAAGTCTACGCACACATTGTGCGCAATACAAGCACACACGTTGTGTACAATGCTGGTCAATAAAAACAGATTAAATAGAACGTTTTATTTTTCCGACTTGCGAAATTTCTGACTTCATGCCATATGGGCATGCACAGAGCAACATTCAACATAGCAAATACGCTGAGAAAACTGATGATTATGGCTTAGGATTTGGTGTTTAGTTAAGCGTGTCGGGTTAGGGTTTATGTTACAGTTAGAAAAAGAAAAATAATTGAAGTGTAAGATTAAGTCCAATATTTTTCACTGGTTTTACTTATTCCCCGTACTGTAGCTTGTTGTGGGTATCTGACATCTAACCAGAAAGTTTCAATTTACACAACACACATCAAAAAAGTAATCGCCAAACTTTATTCCTTTACTCTGAGAAGCAAAATAACTGACAAAAAATAATAGGTCAGAAATTTCGCTTGACACCTGCTACAGAAGCTTACTTAACAGAACGTTTTGTAACGGTGTTGGAGGTCGAGCCTCAGGTGTACAGACGCATTCTTAACACTATTTGTTCACTTGGTACAACACTACTGCAGAGTGGGAGGCTAACTCCTTAAATGGTCAAGCCCAGCTACAGTAAAGTACGAATGCATTGTGATATGCACACCCTCAAACGAACAAACACTGCTATGTCCGAGCATTCAGTCACAGAGTAAAATGCGGTTGTAGTGTTTAAAGAATAAGGAAGAATATAAACAATCTGACTGCGTCAAAGCAGGCAACCATTACGTTAGTAGACCTTCTGCATCTTTCGAGATACAAGTGCATATTTTTTCTTATTACAGCCTCAACTGTAGGAATGTTACATTGAACCTGATGAGTCATGACTACTAACACTCGCTCTCCAGGGCAAGTTGTATAGAGCTCTGCATCCAAAACTATAGGCCACAAGCAATCTTTGCATGCATGCCTTTCTGAAATTACACCATAATTGTGACGCATACATGGACGTACAAAAGGAACGAAAAAGTACATTTTTAACTGCATTTGAACATCGAGAAAAAGAGGCTCTCAGCTTGTTTGCTGCACAATATTTTTATCGCTGTTGTCTCGGAATGTCTTTGTCATCTGAGAGCTCAGCATCCAGTACAGCTCCCAGATATTTGTAGTGGTTAACAGATTTTAGATTTTTACCACCCTTGTGTCAATAATGGGGTGACTGTGCTTTTTGCACTCTTAGCCTTAAACGTCGTACAAACAGTTTGCTGCAATTGAAAATATTTCCATGTGATTCTGCATAAGCCTGACGCACAGTTAAAAGTTCTCTTCGCAACATTTCCGAAAATGAAAACTTTTCAGTTTTAATCAAGATGCAGACCGAACGATCAGGACAGAATAAAAATTAGTATTCCTGTACAAACAACTGGTTACGTACTCAACTATTGTAGTCATGGCTTTAGCAGTGATGTAGTCGAGACCGTAACCTCCGAGACCGAGACCTGGAAGTTCGAGACCGAGACCCCACATTTCTGTGATGGTAATTAAAGCTAATTCCTTGAATAATGCAGCAACAAAATATCTGGCACATTGCCAAATATCAAGATAATAAAAATCATCCGAAATTTGTGCAAACGGCCAAATACTGCAAACGTTCATTTTCACTTTCCTCTTAGGAATTTACAACCTCAAATCTGTGGCCTTATTTACAAATTCCATGAAGAAATGCATGGACATTGAAAGTGTTGACAGCGTTTAGAACAGTAGTTTTCAACCTGGGGGTCGTTTTCCTTTTTTCTAGGGGTCGTGAGAGCTTCTAACAAAAATATTCATATTTAATTCTCTATTTTATATTTCTTATGGAACTACTTTTTGTCGTAGCCAAAACAATAGGATCGCCTGGCAAAAATGATAGCCTACTTTTTCATTAAAAATTGTTTTAAGTGTGATTATGACCACCACAATACAGAAAACTGTTGCGTTTGGCAACGCACGAATAACTTTGTGACGTAAGAATTTGATGTGTTTGTAAATTAGATATCTGATTGCGGCAGCTAAGGGAGTTTTTATTCTAGTACTCAATGAGTTGTGCTGTGGAGTGATCTGTGTAGGGCACGGGTCTCTCTCACTGATGCTGCCATGTGCATGAATTTAACAAATGAGTCTTGGTTCAACACAGTGATATCGTACTTTTTTCATAGTCATTGTGATTTTCTATTGTGCAAACACAACTGCATTTCATATGTCTGACTGGTAATTTTCGGAAAGGGGTCGTTAGGTTAAATTGGGTTGCAAAATGGGTCGCCTCATGAAAAAGGTTGAAAATCACTGGTTTAGAGGTTCTACGCATTTTCACTCGAAAAATGTTGGTGAGCCAATTGAATATTCGAGGTGTTTGCCGTTGCCATGCTTCAATAAATTTATTTTGA
>Ga0210059_1005836_pt1 | contig 19767 bp, 9 predicted proteins | sample Ectturendosymbi2_FD_188042 | JGI IMG/M metagenome (GOLD analysis project Ga0210059, IMG submission 188042) | Ecteinascidia turbinata endosymbiont from Florida, USA - Sample 2 (SPAdes) (version 2) | ecosystem: Host-associated > Tunicates > Ascidians > Unclassified | place: Key West, Florida... | reverse complement strand
CCAAATGCATTTTGCGCATCCAACATATATTAGGTGTCGCTAAATGAATATTTGATGGATAGTGGGACATGTGTAAAAAGTTTGAGAAACCCTATTGTACACGTAAGAGCTTGGGCGTCGGAAGTTTTTTTTCCAGGGAGGCAACAGCGGATTTTTCCAGGGGGAGCAACAGTTGTTAAATTTTATTTTTTTCCAACTCGAAGCTAAAAGACAAACATTTTTCAAGTTTCAAAATCCAGTGGGTCCAAGGTCCCCTTGCACACCCCTTCCGACGCCCATGCAAACGAGGATAATTATGTACACATAAAGCAAACCACGCTCGTCCCGCAAAAAGTTAACACGCTTGCACCACAAACCTGGGCTTTGCCACCGGAACCCAAATTTCAGGTTCCGGCTTCACCATGTAAAAGTTTCTCGGTGTCTCCGGGCTCCGACTCCACAGATCATCTGTTTGTTTCACTCGGCTCTGCCATTGTTTTGCAGCATTATAATACGATGTTGCACTGCCGTTTTTGTGTGATGTCCTGTTGTCACATTCTTTCGTTTGTTGATGTTTTGTTGCTAAGCTATTATATCTTATCTTTGTCGGATGACTATATCAACCAGTGTTTCTAATTTCATTTAACACATGGCCAGTTGGTCTGCCGCACACTGCGGTAAGTAGGTACCTGACCAGAGAGGAGGTATTGAATGTAGCAACTCATGGACTTATTAGGTATTACGGAAATGTCCGCGAAACAGACATGAAAAGTCTCTGCTGGAGAAATAAAACTGGGGACATGTCCTCAGACACCCCTAGCTTGGCTTTACCCTTGTCGGGTCTCACTTTTTCACATAACTAAAGATTTCTATAATCATGACTTTATGCCCCTCCTCAAATTTCTGCACACGCCACTGAATGGGGCCCCGCAAAAGCGATTCCAATCGGGCCCCGCACTTACTAAGGCCGGCCCTGTTTGCAACCGCACACTACTTCTCAGAGTGAATACAGATTACTCTGACTAATTGTATATCGGTAAACCAGTGGTTCCCTAACACTTTCGAGCCGTTACCCTAATCAAGGTAGCGATTATGTCTTGTTAACCTTAATATTTCACAGGGACCGCTCATAATACAGAACATTTTGGTTCCGCGGTCCCCCAAAAAATCGCATATTACCCCGGGGGGATATTTACCGCACTTTGGCAACCACTGGGTAAACGCTATAACCACGTTTTCGCATTCAGATTCCAGAATCTCAAACCATTCAAACGTGAAAAAATAGCACGGTTGATCGCACAAACCGGATATTTCAATAGAAATGTTATTTTAATTTTTAGATTTGAACATTTATTCCGCGCCGCTGTGAGTAAAATACACGGTTCCGAGATTAAGCAGCTGAGTGTCGCCATTGGGATGGCCAGAAAGCAGAGTTACTCTTTCTTTGGCCGAGAAGTTGACGTCGCATGGTGGTCTGTGGCTGCCAAACCGCATTTAAAAATTTATTCTCACATTGAACAATAGTGTGGCTCAAGTGCAGTTGAATCTTCATAAATATACATTGTCGCATCACAGAAGAACACGGCGGGAGTACTGTAGAAAATTAGTAGCCTACCATGCAGGTGTACGCCCACATTGCAGAAAGCTCGTCGAATTACAGAAGCCAAAGCGGCATCACACGCTGCGTGGAGCTCTGTCAAATGCGAAAAGGGCACAGATGTTATTATTAAGGGACTTGGCATGCCCACTAAACAGTCCCCCTAGTTGCGCCCCTGAATGTTTGCATGCGGACTCGAATTCGGCCTGAAAAATTTCAAAATGCTTAACCCAGACTTCTATCTTTGCCGGAACTGAACCGAATAACATGTAGCGGCGTAAAATTAGCACTGGTGTAACGTTTGAAAGGGACACATTCCCGTTCAAAGATTTTCTATGTTGTAGAGCATGTAAGGGCTCGCGCCCCCCTAGAAATTTCTTAACGCATCCCGGTTAAGAACCACTGCAGTAGAGTGATCTCGTCGGTTAGCTTTATTGCTGCTGGTTGCTTTCCTGTTAGTTTAATGCCCCGAATGACCATCTTTCTCTTGTGCTTGCCTCAGTAGTTTAAGGCGATGCAGATACCTGCAACAAGTGTTATGTTCAAAGTAATATGCTATGCCCGTGTGAGACGTAATAATAGTCTCTACGATTAGTCGAATGTTACGTGCAGTTGCTTTTCACAATTCTAAATGTTTGTTGGTGATCGTAAGCACTTTTGTGCTGCGTCTGAAAGCTGCCGAACTTTTCCAGTGACCAGTCAGTGCACTTAAAAGCACAGCAGCGTGGAAGTGCAAAAAATCCGGATTACGAGATGTGAAAAGAGCAGATTTTATCCGGTGTTGGCGAAGATCCGGATAAACCGAAGACTTTTATAAAGAAAAACGTTACAAATCATTCGTGCCACTAATTTTATCCTGTTCTGGCGAAGATCCGGATTAACCAAGGTTTACTATATTTAGCTGTTCTGTATAGGCCTAGTGTTTTATAGCAACGGTAAAGTTTTAAAGCTTCATAAAAAATTCGTTATTTAACTTATCAGTGGTGGTTTTCAGTTGTCAAAGTTGTGGCCACTTCTGGAATACTAAAGCCCTAGTCACTGCAGCACAGTGCTATCTAGAAGCGATTTGTCACTTGTTTCTGAAATGTATGAGCCTTAGTAGGCAAATTTGCAGCGTGTTTGATGCGGATCCTACGTTTAGTTGTTTCCAACTAGATTGCCACTAGGCCTATATAGAGCTTGCTTGTTGAAGCTCTAGTTTAGATGCATATGTTATAATTAAATCAGCTAGAACAGTGTCTCGTGAGTTTTCTTGGAAATACATGTCTAGACTGGGATTGCTTCATACGGTTAGCTGAAGGTGTTGCGAAAATGCTTTGTTGTGCAAAACTTGTCTTAATGTTGTTTACAATCAGCATATCGCCTAGTGAATTAAAACACTATATTTTGCATTGTTTGGAAAATGACAATTAAAAACGGCATACGTAAACCCTGTGTCCACTGAATGCATCATGCTTGTTTGGTCCATAAAATATGTGGAAAAGAGTTTACAAATATGAGATCGACAACTAGACGATATTTTCGATGGTGGCAAAACGGTCCCGTATGAAAACGTACATATCCGAAAAATAAGGTAGAATTAAAGTTAGCACTGCAAAAGATAGAATTTTGAGGAGGCACTATACCTAAAACAGGCATGTATTAACGTCTTTACACAGGCGACCATATAGGTCACACCCGCGCGGGGGCCCAAAGACTAAGGCCTAGGGCCCTGCGCTCTCTAAATCCGTCTCTGGTGGCCGGAACAAGTTTGGGGAAAGGGCAAAAAATATTTGATTTTAGGCGAGCAACGGTATTTTGTTTGGGATACCGCCTATCAAAGCACAAAGTGACTAAGTACGCTAAAAATTCTAGGAGGCATGGCCCCATGGCTACGCCTATGACTCTGGGTCGAGAAATAAATCTAAATTTTCCATTCTCATTAAGACAGAATAAATGCAATCATACGCTATTTTGTGTGCTAAGTTTCATAAAATTTTGTGCGAGAAAATGACTACTCTCACTAGTAGTTTAATATTTAATTGTAATGTATTTTCCACAAATTATATGCTCATGAAGTGTTTATTTTATAGATTCGCACCAATAAGTTTTTGCGGACCCCTTAGTGACGCTACTACAACGCTACAAATGCTAGCGTTTCGGCAGTGTTTCCCAATTTGACTACACTGGATGGCTGAAACATGATTTAGTGCAGGCTTCAACATAAACTTACGCCAGAAAAAACGGCGCAGCTAGCAAAAATTACGAAATGAAAAAAACTGTGACGGCAACCTTAAAATTTTTTATTTAGCTTGATAAAGTATGGCCTGCAGGCATAAGCGTATGGCATGGGGATGCGGTCACATCCCCAAAGCTGAAAAATTGGCCATTATTCGGGCAAAAATTTTCAATATTTGGGCAAAGTATACAGCTACATTTACGTGAAAGTGAGTTAGTGTCTATTATCCCAACTAAGGCAAAATAATGGCCAAATCAACGGCAAAGTAATGGTAAAAACGGAAAAATAACCTGAAACTATTTTGCCACTCTTTTTTGCCCTTGATGGCAAAATAGACTGTCCTTGAGTGAACTGCAATCAATTGGGTAATTCCAACAGCCTTCACCAAAGTTGGGCCCATTAAAAAAATTCATTCAAGTTTTGCGTAAAATTAGAAATCTTTGAATAAATTAGGAGCATTTGGTACATTCCAACAGGTTCATTTAAATCTGGGCAAATGATAAAAGCTTCATTCTAATTTGGATGAAAATAAAATCAGTTGGATAAATAGGAAACATTTCGGTGAAATCCATCAGTTAAATCAAATGTTGGCAATTTACAACAGCTTCATTCAATTGTGGGGAACTTCGGACGGTCTTGTTCACAGCTGGGCTATATAGAATAGTTCCATTGAAATTTTAGTACATTTATAAACGTCTGGGTGAACTATAAGAGCTTAACGTAAATTTGAATGAAATTAAAATTTTAACAATCTCAATGAAATTTGAGTAAATTGGGACAAGTTCATTCAAATTTGGATCAAATCAAAAAAAATGTTTTCATAAATTGGAAAATGGATAGGTCTAAATTGCAACAGACTAGCTCAACTCTGGCCAAATGGCAATAGCTCCATTCAAATTTGACCGAAGTGGAACATCTTCCTTCAATTGTGGGTAGCTTCAAGCACCTTTATTCAGTTTTGCAAACTTCAAACAGCTTCGTTTCAATTTGGATAATATACTGTACAAGACCTTCATTTAAATTTGCGTTCAATTACAAACTTTTGGGCAGATTCCAACTTCAATCGTATTTGGGTAATTGAAAGAGCTTAATTCAAACTTGGGTACGATTGGAAACATCTAGGCAAACCGGGAAAGTTTCATTCAGATTTGCATACGAGGTATATTATAAATATTTGGGCAAATTATAACAGCCCAAATCAAATTTGAGCCAATTGAAACAATCTCATTCAAATTTGAGTAGAGTTAGAAAATTTTAAAATTAGAAACATGTATTGGTAACCCACCATTCCAACTTTCCCTAATTTTTGTAAACCTCAAATTGTTGATGCTGTAAAGTGTGCAATGAAATGTAGCTGTAGCTGCAAAACGTTTTGTGGTAGTAATGCGATGTATCTGTGATATGATTCTGTGAAGTTTTCATGTTCCAAACTTGCTTGATGTGACATTTTCAAGTGTCTGTCATTGCGAGGTATTCATGAACAGAATTAACTACGTAACTGCAGCGGAAATATGTTGTGTGGTAGTAAAGTAGGTGTGATTTCATACTGTTTAGGTTTTCGTAGTTTCCGTTTGTTTTATGCAATGAATTTCATATGTTGCATCCTGCCAAATTTTTATGTTTCAATTTAATGCTGTGAAGTGAAGTTTTCATGAACAGTAGCAACTGTACTATTTACTGCACTGCATGATTCACTAATGCTAATGCAGTTCAGTGTGAATGTGAAGCACTGCTATTTTTATAAAATTTTCTTGTAGAGGTTATGAGTCATTTGGAACTGGAAATGTGCATTTTTCCACATTCCTTGGTAATTGATCATGTAAGCTGCAGTATTTGCCTGTATCAGTCCCATATTGCTATTTTTCGTAGCGTGCTGTGTTCAGTGCACATTTAACTGTCTAAACTGGAGTAGATTTTGGTTTTCATAATGTGAGTTTAGAAGCTGTAAATGTTTAAGTAAGTTGTAGTATTTTAAGTACAACACATTGCAGTGAAGATTGCCTATTGTGAAGGACTAAGCTATATGCTGTGTATTAAACTACCTCCTTTCCCTCTCCTTACTTGAGACTTGACCTATATGTAATACTTTAGATTGTAACATATCCTGATACAGGCCCGTAACCAGAGGGGGGATCGGGTAATTGCCCCCCGCGAAATTTTTAAAAACTATCAGTTAATAATACCCGAAAATATCAGTTGGTTGCGGCCCTGTACTGATATATCTTAACTGCTTTCCCAGATTGATTGCAATTATGGCTGACATAAATGCACATATCTGTGCTAGAGAAGAACAGATCTCAGCTATCAGGATTATCGTGTTAAAAGAACGAAGAATAAGCGTAGAACGTATATAAAAACTTGAAAATTAAGATGCTGAACAACACCTACCACATGTGGCTGCATGAACAGCAGGTTTGGGGATAATTTTATTGCAATTAGTTAACCTTTTTCAACAACGAATATTACCATTGTTAACATGTTGCTATGCTTAATATTGATTACTAGTTGAGGCCTACGGCTCTGAACCCCGGTAATTAGACATGCAGCCATTGATTTGTTTGCAATGATATGTTTTAGTCTTAAGATTAAAACTTAGCAAGATCAAATTTGGGCAAAAATTTTTTGCATCCCCCAAATATGCACTCCCGTACACCTATGCCTGCAGGTATGCTTTTCTGGTCCTGACAGCACGCTCTGTGAGCACCTTAGGCAAATCCATTCCAGCGACTACCGCTACTATACAAAGATCCATTAGCTACACAGACCCATAGCCAAGTTGTGAGGCTTTGAGGGGCAAATTACATTTTTAGGGGGGCACGATTTTGTGTTTATTATATCTTTAAAACAAATTTTTCTGGACAAACATAATTTAGGCGGCACAAGAAAAATTTGGGGGGTACTGTCCCCGTGGCTACATTGAAAAAGTTTAAGTGCGACATAACTTACCTAGTATATGTGATATTGAAATTAATAGGAAAATATTATTAAAACCGTTCTTGCAGCAAACCTGAAATAGTGCCATACCTCTATTTTCTTATAAACAACGCAAACGTGAGTTGCATTGACTTTCATCATGTTCATTATTTTTTCTTGGCGTATGTTCGTCACGTTTCGAACCACGTATTTTTTTGGTCCTTCTTGACGCCCATTTTGGCCCAGAGCCCAGAGCAGCCGCCTATTTCGCCTAATGGTAACGCCGACACTTTAGGTTAAGGGCGCTGTGTTGATGCAGTATATGAATGTATGGGGGCAGTCAAATAAGGGGGCGCCAAAAAGTCTTCACTTCTCTAAACACCCCAGCTTTTCTGCGACAATCATTGGGAACCACACAAAAGTGGTTACCTTTTGTAGGTCAAGAAAATAGCTGTTTTTGTTCATTGGGATGTAGGCCTACTACGGCTTCGTGACCCACAAATATGTAAAAACCACTGCCTTAAAAATTAAATCAAACACATGATTAAACTCACGGTACGTTTGAAGAACAAAAGCGCGTAAGAACAGTGGCACTGATCACCGCGGAAAATCCATATATTCCTGCCCAAACCACCAAAACTTGTTCACGGACATTTTTATTTTGATCAACGCTGGAAAACCACCGATAACTAAAAATGCGTTTAGTTCCCAGATAAATTTGGTCTCTGAAGCGCGTTAAATTAGCAAGAGAACTACAACGGTCGTTACATTTTTGACGAAAGAGCTTTCACACACGCGTGGGGTTTTGCTAATGTTGTTTTTTTATCATCAACATTAATCAAAAATCAGCATGCGTTATGAAAGCAACAAAAACGCTTCAAATGTGCCTCCCTGGAATTATCAAGGTTAACATTGTTTTCCGGCCACATGATCCTTGAACCAAAATGTAGTTTGGCATAAAAAAACATCGACTTCACCAGATTTTTTAAATGACCACAAAAATCTTGCGGAGCCAATACCCCATTGCATGTTAAAATTACCATGAAAACCTTCACCGTGATAACACTTAATTTCAGAACGCAAAAATTGTTTTTCGAGAGTTTGAAGTATGCTGATGAAAATGTACTGTGTGTACTGAAAGAACGGATAACCATCTTGAACTACATTCATAGACAAGTGAAATCACTATACTCTGCAGCAAACAAATTCAGAGGCACTTTTGATCAGTGCTATCCTGCAGTAAAAAACACTCTTATTTCGCGCCTATTGCATGCCTGCCAGTGTATGCTTGCCAACTGTGAAGCAAATACACACAGACCAGTATGAAGCGCTTACGTGCTACGTATAACAATGCCTATCGAATTACGCATTACATACCCAGAAATGTAAGTGTTCGCCCACACCAGGTTAGCCATTATTGTCAGGACCTTTGATACCCTGCTGACAAACAATTTGTATCGATTTCTTATACGATGCAGATCTTCATCCAACTTTTTATTCGATCGCTTCAAATGTCTATGCTTTTTACAAATCTTCATTTTTCCTCAATTATTCAACGCTCCTGTATGATGGAGGCCAAATGCAGTAGTTCTTGGTGAATTGTTTCGGTGTTCGCGTCTCCTCAGTATTACTTTTGTGTAGTAAAAAAATGTGTGGGCTGTGTGTACACACGAAGCATACAAAAAGAAATGTTGTTAAAGTGTTTTGCTCCTCTCAATGTTGGGCACGTGCAAACATCGATTCTGTAATGCGCTACTGTATTACAGCACTAACCATTTTTTGAGCTCTTGTGCCTATGATCGCTTCTGTATGGACCACCAGCCTGCAATAAACCACTATTATTAAAGTTCCCCCAGAGCCAAATTAATTGCCCACCCCTGGTCTGCATAATAATCGAAGGATTAATTTACACTGAGTTGATGTTGGTATGAAATTCTGACTTAGACTGTGCAAGGATTTGTATAAGAACCATATTGCTTTGCTCATTGTCTATTTGTCTGAATCTATTTTGGGTTTGAGGTATAGTGCGTGTTTCACTTATTACAGGACAGTCATAAATTAACGTAGAGTTTAAAAGTCAGCTTTTGAGGATCAGTCGGAGAAAAATTTAGTGTGAATATTGAAATCAACGACTTTGTTGGGAATATTCTGCAAAACAAGTTTTTTTTGCTTGCTTTGTTGGGAATATTCTGCAAAACAAGTTTTTTTTGCTTGCTTTGTTGGGAATATTCCACAAAACAAGTTTTTTTTGCTTGCTATCAGGTAGCCTACACGCCCAAACCGCCGAAACACACATACCTACCTGCGGCGCTGCGATGCTACTTTGAAACTGCATAGTGCATTTAATAGTCGTTACCCTATCCACCCTGCAGATGGGTAGGCTATTACATTCGTTATGGTAGTTGCATAACATTGTTATGGTTACACCACAATCACAAAGTGTCCGTAAGCTACCACAAAAACGGATCAGTCAGATAGTAACCAATCTGTTGGCAGAAGAAAATTAAACTTCAGAACGGAAAACCACCATGCAGGATAGACATTCATGTTGGTCCCCCTTCTTTTTCCTTGGCCCCGCAGTACCCCCCATTTTTTAATTCTAGAATTGCCACTGCTTACCATGTTTACGGTAGTCTATACAAAGATGCCTGTGAAAAATATTGTTCAATAAGATGCCTGTGAACAATACGCTTATTTAAGCGTAGCCAGTGGGACCAAGGACCCCAAATCTCTAGTATACCTTGTCGTTTTGTGCTATGGGAAAGCGGTGTCCCAAACAAAATACTGTTGCTTGCTTTAAAGTCAAAAGATTTGTCCCCCACAAAAATTTTGGGCTGGCTACGCCACTGCTGTGAACTGTCTCAATCGCATTGCCATCTGCGATGAGAAACTAGTTCACTACATCCCCAATGCAAGCGCCACTTTTTGTTGTCGCCTGCGTGGCGATTAAGTTCATCGCCAGTGGGAAAGATCGTCTTGTGGAAGTGTTTACTTTAAAAAGTGGGGTCTGGCACAAGGGATTCTTGATTTCATACCTAGTTTTACCTGCGAATCGTGAACTATGCGTTCTGTTGAGCTGTAACTAGGACGTGCAGTTGGTAACGCGTTTGTGAGTCAAATCTTGTTTGCTTAAAAAATGTGTACTTGGTTCCATTTTAAAAGGTCTTTCACACCTATGGTTCTGTAGGCTACATGAAACTGCAAATCAAGCAATTGGTATCCTTTTTCCATCAAAATTAACCAACTGGAATAGTGAAGGTTCTTGTGAGTAAACTGAGCAAAATACCGTATTGCCTTGGTATACTGACAAGATTCATACCCTACTGGAAGATGGCAATGACATGCATAGTTAAGTGATATCACTTTCCTGAACTCCAAACTTTTTTCGTGCATATGGCATACCAATGTAGGCCTGCCCACTTTCGGACAGGTACATTTTAGACTTGTACTTAACGACTGTGTATGTCGCATAACAACCCCTATCAATTTTCGCATTATATCAACAAACATGTATCAATTTTCGCATTATATCAACAAACACTACGCATTCGATAGCATCAGATTACTTTCGAAACAACTTGAAAACATTTGCTCAGCGGTACCCACTTTCATCTAAGGACTTTTACAGCCCACTATAACGTTCTATGTGGATACGAAATTGCTGTATTCGCTGGAGGGGTTTATTGTACTTACTCTTGCACTGTGTCCGTAAGCAAAATGTAACACATGTGATATCGGCCCAGTCCCGTCGCCACGGAGGGGCTTAGCCCCCCCCAAACAAAGCTCCAAGCCTCTTTAAATTGAAACATGAAACACTATAAATCAGTTGAGATTTTGTCAATTTTTAGTGTCAAGCCCCCCACAGAAACGCAAAGCCGCCCTCGTGAAAACTTTCTGGCGACGGTTTTGTATCAGCCTTGTGCCCGAGACGAGCACAACAAATTTCATGATCGACAAAAGAACGAATGTGTTTTTTCTCCAGATTTTATAACAGTCGTAACATTTTTCGGGGTTATCTGCGTTGGCTACGTGTTCCTGCGGATTTTTAATTTGTGCATTCGCAAAAGCACAGATGAATATGAATCAAAGGCCAACTTGTAGATTCCATTCCTCACTTCTTGCCAGTACGTTCGCTGTTGTCCACATTTTCCATCAGAACTACATATGAATTTTCATATTTTTACCTCGGTCGACAATAGTGCTAAGACTTTTTCAATGTCTTGGGAACAGAGTGCCGTAACTATAGTTTGAGTCATGGTGGGGAAAACTTAGCTCACGGGGACGCACTAGCCAACACTCAGAAAAGAGTTAAGAAATGATAATGGATCCGGATGTCTACGTTAAGCCTGCAATCACCAGAAAACGCTCTGAAAAACGCAAAAAAACAACCTACTGAAAACCAAAAAAATGCTAAACACCGAAATATAAGCTAAGTGGAGGGCCAGTTTATACATTTAGCTTGCCTGGGGGAGGTTCGCATCCGTGTTAGTTACGCCAATGCTTGGGAAAAATTTCAGTCACTTACAACACCCAGCTTGGACTCTTCCTGTTTTCCACTTCGGAACTTCATCTTTGTTTGTTCCACGTTCATCTTTTCGCCAATAGTTACATCTACAACAATTCGCTTGTGTACTTCTGATTGAGCTCCAGTACCTTCACCACGATGAGCTGGCACAAGAATGCATCTAATCACATGACCCGAATCAGTGCAATTTCCTGACGTAATGGTTTACTCAGTTGTATTATGACTTTGCCTCTGAAAACCACAACACGCTCGTCTAAAGCTATGCAGGGCGTATGGTTTTCCGCCTGGTCGTCTAAAATTGGCTGGGATTACCGTGTGTTGCTCAGTTAATCGACCGCTATACCTCTTTTCTATTAATTACTCATTAACACGCTTCCCGTTAACTACTCAGTTGACTGCGTTTTTATGCAGTCGACGGTCACGACTAACCGCACATGAAGCATTGTGTGCCGCGAAAGGGCACCACAAATAGAAAGCACGTTCAAGACCTCTCCTAAAGCGACGGAATAGAAGAGCGAACTCAATTGCTACTTCACTCCATGAGGTTGAATGTTTTACCTACTTGTTTTTTGAACGTCTCGTCCCTCGATGACAGTCTGCAGTGTGACCGCAACACCTAGAGGCCTACCTTATTTTATCAAAACAAATTGTATTTCCTAACGCAAACCACTGAAGCTTGTGTTAAGATTTTTACTACTGAAAATTTCATTTTTTCCATTGCTTCTGCATCTTCGTATAACCAAATCTAGGTTCTTCGAGAATGTCCTATGCCACTTTGCTCTCCAATTCTCCTGATCGCCAGACTCAGACCCAACGCCAGCTAATTCATCAGAAACCTTTGCCCGTCCTTGGTTATGTTTGCATGCAGACTAACCCAGTAGCGTAGCCACACCCCAAAATTTTTTGGGGGCAAATATTTTGACTTTAAGCGAGCAACAGTATTTTGTTTGGGAAATCGCCTCTCAAAGCACAAAACGACAAGACAAGCTAGAAATTTGAAGGGTGTGGGCCTGCCCATCTCTGGCTACGCCTACGGGCTAGTCTAAAAATGCTTTAAAGCTTTGGGAACGGATCAGCCTGTTTCGCGTGGCGAACTCGAAGCGAGTGAACGCAGAAACCAATCTGTGTTGTGTGCAGCATACAAGCCACACGCATTCTATCTGAACGGAATTCGGTTTGCTGTTTTCCGAAATAAAGCTTAATTGTTTTTGGTGGAGGACTAGGCTACTGCACGTGTCCGCAAAATTTCCGCAATTCTTTTAAAATGGGTAGGTAGTCGGTCGCAGATGGAATGTTCACTGTGCGGTGACATCAGGCGCGTTGCCAGGAGGGAACAAAGCAAAGAACAGGGAAGAATTCATGTGAATCTTCATCCAATTTTTGCATCCGCTCACGTTAACTGTCCGATGCATTTAACAAATATTCCACTTTTCTCTAACATTGTATTGCTTGTGTTGTCTGACGATGACCAAAGGCGGGATTTGCTGGCGTTTTGCTTCCTCTTCAGTACTGACTATGTGTGCCAAAGCTTACATTGTGATGGTTGTGCTAAGCATTTCGTATGACAGTGCAGATGCCTCTTTGCGTTCTTCCGTGTGAAATGGACCTTGTGTCTGAGCCACACGCGTATACAAAATTCAGCTGGAAATTAACAGAAATTCATCGCCCATTTCTACTTACGGAGCACGATCGACAAACGACACCCTAAACCAGTGGTTCTTAACCTTTTTTTCCATCACGCCCCCCCTTAAGTAATTTTCCTTTGTTTCACGCCCCCCTGAGTTTAAATAAATTGTAAAATAATGTATTTCTTGGTATATTTATTTAATTTTTTTATTTTAAAGGTTTTGTGACAGACGCGAAGTCCATAGGGTACAAACGCACACTGTCTGCACAATGCAGATTGATAAAACAGGCAAAACAGAACGATTAATAGCAAGTTTTGTAGTAGAACAACAGGGTTACAGACACTTTCTTTACTCTTTTGTTCGCTAACCCTCAACACTTGATGCAACACTACATTGAGAGTAGGACACTGAGTCGAACCCGGGTCAAGGTCAGGTAAAGTAAAAGTATTGTGTCATGCACACGCCCTCAAACAAACACTGTAACGTCCGAGCACTCAGTTGCAAAGTAAATTGCGGTTGTAGTGTTCAAAGAATAAGGAATACAAACAAACTGACTGCACCAAAGCGCGCAACCAACCAACCAACCATGCGCATGGGTGGTGGAACCTTTTTCAAAGTGGATGGTGGCACAAGTGCACGTTAAAAAACTATAGAAAATTTTTGTAGTTTGAATTGGTAACTGTGACGCCACAAGCATTGCAATATCACGCTATTAACTTTTTTCAGAATGTTTAAGCAATTTTATGCAATGTTTTTTAAGCCCCCCAAAAACCCCTATCTAGACTACACCTATTTATCTACGCTGCATTGACGAGCGCATAAACATAACTATAGTTGTTCTTACTAATTGCGTTACAAAAACTTATTTGTGCAAAATTCAAAATTTACAATCGGAGGAAAGGTCCCCCCCAGAAAAATATAGGGGGCCTAGACCCATACCACTCCGCCACTTCCACCATCTATGACCATACGCTGTTAGACTTTCTGCATCGTACATATTTTTTCACATCAAGACCTCAAAAGTTGGAATGTTGCCATGAATCTGATAACTACTAACACTCACTCGCCACGGCAGGTTGTGTTGAGCCCTGCACCCAAAATCACAGACCACTGATCACTTGACAACTAGCCAGAAAGCAAAGTTACTATCTTCCTTTGGTCGAGAAGTCGACATCGCATGGTGGCCTGTAGCAGCCAAACCGCATATACCTAGTCTACATTCAACAACAGTATGGCTCATGTTTATTTGAATTGTCATAAATATACATCGTCGCATCACAAAAGATCATGGCAGGAGTACTGTAGAAAATTACAGTAGTATCATGCTGGTGTACAGAAAGCCATAGTGGTATTCCACGATGCGCGGAGCTGTGCAAAATGTATGCATTCATGTTCATCTGGAATTAGGCGAGCCCCTTGCGATGCAGCCGGCTACCTTGAAATTCTATGTGCACCATGCTCTTCTCAAATGCGAGAAAGGCACATATGTTATTGTCAAAGGGACTTGGCATGCCGACTAAACAGTTGCCCTGGTTGAACCCCTGAGATGCAGGTCGAGCTTTGGCCTGCAAAACTTCAGGAAACTTAACCCCGACTCGCATCTCTTCCGGAACTAAACCAAACAACATGTAGCGGCGTAAAATTAGCACTGGCGTAACGTTTGGAAGGTACGCATTCCCATTCAAAACCTTTCCATGTTGTAGAGAATCTAAGGGCCCGCGCCCCCCTAGAAATTTCTTCACACCCCCCTGGGTGGGCGCGCCTCCCCGGTTAAGAACCACTGCCCTAAACAATCACAGCCTGCCGAATTTTGAATCTGGGCCAACTTCTACATCTACTCAAGCGCTTCGCAGAACGCTTTCAAAGCAATAGACGAAAGTTTTCAACTTTACATAGCCGATATCGATTTATTTGCGTCGAAACATTTATTTTAGACCATGCGCATACCACGACTTCTTGCAAAGTAGGCTACAGCAAGTCATCAAAGCGATGGTTCCAAGCAGCTTGCGAGGACTGATCGCGTGTTGCAAAAACACACACGCACGCATGAATTTGAGGATGACGTGGAATACCACCGTACAACAGCTAAACCAAAGCTGTTGCACATTCAGATTTCAGCACTCTCTTCCAGGGTTTTCGTTCGCCACAGCTTATTCAATATTGCAAGTAACTGGGGAAATGAGCTGGTACGAAGTTACAAGTTCTCTCTGAAGTGCCACGACCGCAAATGTTATTTAGCAAAGGCACAGCGGCTAACGCACGAGTAGTGATGGCAACAGGTTCTCGCAAGTAGCGGGGCATTCAGTTCAAACAACAGCAACCATAACTGGGAAAATCTATGGAAAAAGACAAAAGCGCCGTCAGGTTTTCATTGTTGGGGATAGCCACATGGAGACTAAAAAAGGTTTTCGTCCATTTTCAACAAGGGAGCCGATCTCCCACTGGCGACGGCTTGGGAAAAATTGTTGCAAATTGAGTATCCACAGCCAACACCTCGATAGTCCATGTTACCAACTACAACATACGCATATTGCAACTTTGACCGATCTACGCTTGCAAATCAAAAAGTTTGATTTGAACGATTGCCTCTTAAACTTGTAGCCTACACATTTGTTGACTACCGAAACCGCTTCTACAGCATGTGCAGAAAAAAGTTTCAGTTGATTCATTCTCCACCTCCAGCCACTTTAGGAGCCGACAACTAGTTCTTTTTGACAATGCTGAACAGCTTCGAGTTCGAAGATTGTGACGACGACTCATTGACAGACGGTGTTAGGCTTGGCTTGCTGTTATTTCATCTCGGTCGTTTCAATAAAATTTTGGTATGTTTAGGGAGAAGCGAAATGAAGGATTCCTATGTTTAGAAATATCAAGTGATACACCTCCGGCACGTACAGGCAAAACCGTCGAAAGTAGCCTAGCAACAGAACAACACCGCACGTACTCTACCTGTTGTGAACGCAAAACGAATTTAAATCGATGTGAAAGAACTAGCAGCAATGACGCTGCTTAGTGCCTAGTAGTAACATATATCTTTGAACACGCGCCGAGTGGATCCAAGTGACTGTTGACTTGTGAGGCAAGTTGTCAACTATTCTGCCAGGGAGTTTCAACAAGTTTCCACAGAACTCGCTGTGGATCTCCACGGGAAAATGGCGGGATACATGAAATGGACTGCGGCTGAAACAGATGCGAATGGACCAGACCACTGAAAAGTGGACCCGGTATGTAAAGCGTACATGGAGTGCAAGGACTATGAAAAAATCTAAGGGCTTTCATGGCATTTTTTGTGCACAGCTTTGGCCGTTATGCCAAAACAGACAATTATCTATGTATCAGTGATGGAGTCTTGAGACCCATTTTGACGAGTCTCGGTCTCGAAGGCTACAGGTCCCGGTCCCAAGCCAATTGTTTTCAGACTTCGAATATTGCAACGACATTTTTCCAGATACACCTTGCGCTTGAGAACTTAGTAAATCTGTAATTTAATATGGTTTGTCTGCTGTATTTGCAGGCAAGAAACAACCAAAGCAGGTAGGAAAAATTCCAGATATTCGAAAAAATTTCAACTTCCTAGTGGTAATGACATTTTTTGAAAATATTTAGAAAAATTTTGGCAAAATCTACAAATTTACAAGGCTCGAATTTTTTGATGTGTTGGTCTCGAATTTTTAACCAGGTCTCGGTTTCGAAGTTTAGGTCTCGACTACATCACTGCTATGCAGGGCCGGCCTTAAGCCGATGCAGCTGCACTGGGCCCCGCGCCATGGTGTTTGGGCAGATTATTCATTTTTGCCAGATACACCTTGTGCTTCAGAATTCAGTAGAAACGCCATATAAATTTCATTGTTAACAAAGAACGCTTTCGTCAGAATTAGCAAATTTCCTCTCAAACATTAGCAAACGTGGTAAATTCTCGTGTTAGTGCTGTACTGCATATCAGCGCTCTACCACGATCGTAACACGGTTGACTGAACATGATGACGTCATAAATCACTGCTCAGAGGGGCGCCGCGCCTTTGGGCCCCGCGCCCAGGTCTTGCATTGGGCCCCACATCTGCTAGGGCCGGCCCTGCTGCTATGTATGCTAATCCAGTATCCAAGCTTCACTCAAACAAACACTGACAAAAATATACGCATCACAAACTTACCGTAACCACAGCGAGCGGCAAGTCATTGGGGAGATCGGCCTACCCCGATATCCACTGAAGCAAACTTAGCTGAACGGGGCCATTGAGAAAACCATTCTTACTGACGTCAACAACAGATTTCTGATGGGACAGGTTCTCCACAAACAGGTTTTCGGTAACTGTCTGGAATTCATCTGTTTTTCTAAACTGATTTCCAAGGCCCAAGAACTATCGGCGTTCTTGCCTGAAAGCTAGGATGGAAAGCTGCACTGTTCAAAATTACCAGTGCACTTGACGACGCTATTTCGCGGCGACGATGCGGCCCTGAGGTGCGAGATTCGGATAAAAAGCGTTTGAGTTGATTTTGAATCTTTTACAAAAGGCATATTTTTCTAGTATCGTTTTCAGTGCTAGTAGTTTTCATCACCAAGCATATATGGTGTTAAAGAAAATGTTATTTACTTATATAAAAATCTGGAAGTGTATGTTACTTCCAACCGAACACTTGTAATGAGAGTTTTACATATTAGTTCTGTGTGTTACGTACCTAATTACGCGAAAAATCACAAATAAATAAGTTCACTTATAAAACTTAGAATCAATAATCAGGAATTTTTTTACGTTACTGCAAAGTTACAATCTTTTGCAGACTTTCAGAATGTTTTACCTAAATAAGGTGTTAGCTGAGTGCACGGCAAACCGGCTCACAGAGCAATCCTTTAAGGGATATGCTCTCTTGGCATTACAATTTATTTTTGTTTGACCGTGCTTGGATGGGAACTAGGTCACCACATACATTCACGCTTCGCGACATTTCTGGCGTTTCCCGTGCTTTCTAGTTTTGAACCGCATTCCTGCTTTCCTTCGCGAAAGCCACTGTTCGGTTTCTATGAATTGTCACAAGTTTACTTCGCCCTTTTTTGCGTCATGCTTAGCTTTAACAGATTCTCGACATTTGCAGTTGAGTACACGGAGGCATATCGATCTAAACCCGTGGTCGTCGATCTCTCAAGCCAACAGCCGTTAATGATTTTGGAAAAAGGAACTCGAGGTCTGAACTGCAACATTAGTGCGCTGACCAGGTATATCATAGTACCACGGTGTGTATAGTCCCCTATACTTGTACAACCTTCAGTCTCAACTCGCAAACCTTCAACGCATTCGGTATTACAGCTGGCAAGACACCGTTTGCTCACCGTCGAATTCATTCATTTTTGCACCTGCTTCTGCCTCTCGGGTGCATTGCAGGACCAGATGTCCTAGGTCTTGAAACACCTAATATTTTTCAGCACCTCAGATAGTTCTGCTGGCTCTAAGCCAGGTCGAGGATTAATCATGACGCCTGGTTAATTTTCGTCTTTTGAGCCGCTTTCCTGTGGATGTAGCTAACAGTACTCGCCTAGTCAACTTATCTTGGAGCATTCTGGTCACGAACCATCGTGGCGGTGATCTCTTTCCATTCGTCGAAGTGGCTTGAGATTCAAGGTTTCAAGAATTTCACAAATGCGCAATACGTCGCCCAGCGTTACACCAGGAATTCTTCGTAAAAATCCTATTTCTGCCGCTTTTACCTGAGACGGTACTTTTTGTGGACATTACCCAAGGTTTATGAAAACAGGCGACGATCGGAACAAAGAGTGATTGAAAACTGACAGCTTTGCGTAGTTTGAAAGCTTCCGTTTCGAGACCACGGAACGGTGTAACTCAGCATGTAATACTGTGTTTGCTTTACCAGTGCCAGTAACTCTCGCTATTACGTGCCTATCACAAAACCTTGCCCATTTCAGTACAAGAACAGCTTCATCAGCTGTGCTGTTGTAAAATCCCTCGATAGTGCTTAAAACTGATGTTCGCACTGCCGCAGCCGAAATCTGCACCCAGCGCAGGCGAACCGTGTTTTTGGCGAAATCAACGCCAACCGACGCGAACGTATTTCTTCCGACTGCGAACACTTCCAGTGACGGCAGATTTTTTCGGCGTTATATTGTAAGCAAGCGGACAACACGTATATATACAGCGCGGCCAAACGAAGCACGCCAGCAGCAACGAGACGAGGCGCTTCCATCTTTAGTTATAATGGGATTTCAATCTCCGGCAGTGTTAAACTCATGATGTTAGAACGATGGTCGATTAGCGCAGTAGCCACTCAAATGAATTTTGTCTGATTGAGGGCGCGGTCAGCGTGCGAGTCGTCCATCATTCTCGACCAATCAGTGCTTCCGACGATAAAGCCGACGTCGCGCAAGCGCTTCTGCGTTTGGCGCTCGTGGATGTCCGCCCACCGCACCTGCGCGTGGAAGAAGCACGTGACCAAGTGGCCAACACTGTACGCACGCCATCAGCCAACACATAATAAGCGTTTGTGGAAGAGCGCGAACGGACTTAAGTGCACCGATACGAACGCGTGCTGAATGGTTCGCAAACCTTGAGGGACGCCCGGCCGCGCGTTGAACGCCAAGTCGCAAGCGGATGTTTCAGTGCATATTGCATGAAACTTTCCCGATCGATCGCACGGCCGCTGAGAACCGCCCGCCTTTTTCTTTTTTCCCCTAAAACCCACACGAGCTGCACAAACACAGCCGACTGCTATTGTCGAGTTTACTTTCTTGAAATAAAAAATGATGCACGATAAAATTAGGCTCACACTTCCAGCGCTCTGCGTCAACCTTGCGCTGTCATCATCAAACGTTCAGCACACAGCCATCGTAGCCTAGCCTGACGGAAACCCGACGCTTTCTCCACAGTCTTACCCTCTTTTTTCCCGGCGCTGACCTCCG
>Ga0210059_1005835_pt1 | contig 19770 bp, 13 predicted proteins | sample Ectturendosymbi2_FD_188042 | JGI IMG/M metagenome (GOLD analysis project Ga0210059, IMG submission 188042) | Ecteinascidia turbinata endosymbiont from Florida, USA - Sample 2 (SPAdes) (version 2) | ecosystem: Host-associated > Tunicates > Ascidians > Unclassified | place: Key West, Florida... | reverse complement strand
GACGCATTCACATACTGAAGCAAAAAATAATTTCCTCTAAAAAACGAGGAACCCTCACGGAATCCTTGAAACTCACGGAACCCCACTATATGTTTCGCGGAACCCTAGGGTTCCGCGGAACCCCTGTTGAAGAGCACTGGATTATAGTTACGATGCGATGACTAATTCGTGACAGGTCACAGCAAAAAATGCAATGACAATCACTGTCAGTTACGTACTAGACCAGCTGTATCTAACCCGCGGCCCAGTGGAAGGTTTTGTGCGGCCCAGTAAGCTTTTCGTTATTGTGTATGTATAGTACAATGACAACCTGTTTTCATTTTGATAATCTTAATTTCGACGTTTTTGATGCAATTGTCTTTAGTGACATTTTATCGTGTGCTGCGCAGTATCAGATTTCCACGTGTCCACTGATACCTCGGTGCAAAGCTGATTTCTAGCACAGATGTGCATTGGATTAGACTGGATCCGAACAATAACGAATTTTCTGGGATTTGGATTGGATTCGGACTGTAAATCGCTTCAGAATTTTGGGATCAGGACCGGATTTGGATTAAGTCAAAACCTAATGGAAAAGAATTGTGGAAATTTTTTCTTCAAAAGCTGTTCTATTGTTAGACTGTGTTTGTACTTGGACTGAACAGTGTTTAAATTTTTTGGCTGTGGTTGGATTTGGAGTAAGTTGTAAAAATCCAGGACTGGATCTGGATCGTAAAATATCAGTCCGCTCATCTGTGGTTTCTAGTTTTCTGATTTCCACTCATACGTTCCTCTGCGTTAAATTGATTTCTAACTACCCCTGTTCTTCCATTAGCACTGAACTTGACTACAGCATAACAGTTGGGAAGTGATTAAAAGTACCATGCAGCTACTATTCGAAGGTTTTCAGTAGCTTTAAACCAAACTTTGGTTTGCTGAAATGTAAGTAAGTCATTCAGTCATTCAATACGCGGCCCTCGTGAAGATACTGACACATTTTTTGGCCCAGTAAGGCACATCAGTTGGACATAGCTGTACTAGACGGAGCAGCAGAGAAGTAGCACACTGTAAGAAATTAAAGAGTTAGTTTGACAACAGAGCTTCTGGGAAAACACAGAAATCAGCAAACCGTTTCCACTTGAATAAATTAAAAGAACATATATGACTGCGATGAAGTGGGAATTGATATGTGACCTCCTCCGTACAAATGTTAACCTTTTGCAAGTGTATAGCACCAAATTCAGCGATGGCTGAAGGACACGTACGGGGCCTTTGTCTTTGCCATGTTCAGTTGTAATATCCGTGTGGAGGTTATTTCCTTCTGTGGCAGCCTTAGGCACCTGGTTTCGGTCAACAAGTCACATCAGACGTTCCTCACCTTTCATCAAAGGACACAAAATCGCAAACGAACGAACAGGACCAAATCCCGTGTATTGCCCGACAGCCATTTCGAGGTAGAGAAGAGGAATGCCACAAAGAATCAGCATCATTAGGTAGGGGATCATGAAGGCGCCTGAAAATACAGTTGACTACATGACGATACAATAGGATTTGCGTTTCTCCAAACTGTTTAGCACAGCTATAAAAAACGAGGGCAACATCAATAAAGTTTCAGTTCTGGATGCCAACTCCTCCGCATTTCGACAGTAGGCAAACTATAACATGGACAAATATGCCTGTAGGGAGGACCAGTCGATTTATTGACAGCAATATCATGTCGCTGGAACTAATAACCCACATCATAGATAAATCGCAGACAAATTAGTAAATCATCGACTCTTTTGAATGTGCTTCATTTCACATTGAATCTCCATTGGCCGTTATCGTGGGTAACACACATGTGTGATCACTATAAAATTTTTTGGCTGCTGAAGGGCTGCAACGACTGGTGTGATGCAGCGAATTTCACAATCGGAGCTGCTAAAACCTACACTGGATAATAAAACACACAAAATTGTTCGAAACGCTTCAATTGTTCGAGACGCTTCAACGCTGCAATTGTTCGAGACGCTTCGAGTGTCAGCGGAATTGATGCATGACCGGATGAATGCGAAACTATCGATGTGTTCTACTATTCTGTTCCTCGACCTCCGATCATATCATTAAGGTCCCGCGGAATCGAACCCAAGCGTAAAATGACTACTTCAAATAATTCAAGCAAAGTATCCACGAGGAATTTGGTTTGCGCTCGTCGTTGTTGACTAACATTCGAACAAGGGTGCTGTCAGTGAAAAACGAACGACAGGTGAAAATCGATGCAGTGCTCGGAAGCCTTGCACTATTACTGAAATCAGTGAATAAAATCAAAGGCGTGCAACTTCATACATTTGCGAGTTGCCTTTCAATGCAAGGCACCGTTCGTTCATGGACGAACTCTGCGATCGTTCTCAATTAAAATTATACTGGCAAGCTTCCAAAAAAACGGTAAATACACCAAGGAAGAAATCAACCGCACAATATTCACAAAATGAGCAACATTGGAAGTGTTCATGAATCATCAGTCACGTCAAGCAAGTTCACTTTGAGTGCAGGTACAGCAACACCTCAAAACTCACCACCACCACTTTTAAAGCAAAGGTAGGGAAATCTCCATATATTCCCCAATCCGACAGCATAGCCTACACAGGCTAGGAGAAACTGCGACTTGCTGTCCCATCTGTCTCGTTTTGCCTTGGACTCCATTTGGATTGACAAACAGTATTACACTTTCACCATCGAGTACCTGCTACACAGTTAAATAAGGTTTAGTGTTGAGCACTTTAATCGCTTAGCTAGGTATTCTTTCTATTAATGAAATTGAAATATTAGTATCCCGTTTTTTAATTGTAGCTTTTGATAAGAAAATTCAAGAGCTAATGAGGGCTTGAAACTTGGCCATCTTCATACAGTTATCGTGACGAAAAGTTCGGGTCATGGAAAGGTTTGATGACGAATATTTTAGTGAAGCTGCGAAAGCTTCAAACAGTGGCTTTCAGACGCCCTCGACAAACCTACCGTTAAACACGGTTGATTTCGGTGTCGCCAACACACTGAAAAGGTTTTGATATGTCATCGATAATAATTACATAACCGTTAAAAACTTTTGATGCCTGATCAAACCCCACCCCCGCACCGAGGCTATACAAATCGTCGCAAATCATCAACTCCTCGTCTGCGCAGTTGCAACAAAAATTGTGATTCAGCGCACCCGCTTATTTTTCCGCGCAGGCGAGGAGTTGATGATTTGCATTATCAATGCAAAAAATAAAATGTTATAAAAAATCATAATTGCCAAATGGTAACAAGCAAGATCATGCCTTCAAGAAATTAAGAGATTAACCAGGGAAAGATTAAACAAGGGTATTTGTGTGGTCAATCTGTGACATCAAATTTCAAAGTATTATGTTAGTTTTTCAAGTGAAACTATTTGCAGTTGCAAGATGCGATGCAGCTTCATTTTACCAATCTTATGCCACCAAGCGTGGGTGACCAAGATACAGTAGAATCTTCATAACACCAGCCCGTACATAAAAAATTGAAGTCAATTGAAGTTCCACTATTTGAGTTATAGGTATTTAAAATATTGTCATGCTTGAATGCACATGAAAAACATGTTGCCTTATAACAACGATTAACCAGGGTTCAAAGGTAACCAGTGAAAAACTTTGTGTTGTTTTGTTCAGCATGGAGCCTTCCACCTTCCTGCGAAATACTGAATGAAAATATTCAGAGATAAAGGAGTGACACTCAGTTGAAGTTCCAACAGCAAAACTCCAAAAAATCTTTGGTCCAATCCTCTTGAAAAACATCAAAATTTCAAATGCTCATAATTTTGGAAATCCAGGTCCGATTTCAAAAATTCCAACTTTGTTGAGCTCAGAAGCCTGAGATCTTTCCCCTTATAAAATTTCGTGAATTGTGGTGAGGGTCAGATGAAAAATTCCCATTTTGCTGGATCACCTCACATGGAATGACCCATAGGTTAGTGGTTGCAGTCTGCAGTTTAAGAAATTTTAGGTCTGTGAATTTCTTTTTTGACAGTTTTGGCAGATGTAACAAACCACTAATCAAGAAGCATAACGTTTTAGGCCTTCTTTTTAGTTTATTGGCAGCTTTTAGTTTCAAGATTTAAATTATGAAACTGTTTTACAGAAAACCGTTTCAGAAAACTATCTGCAATATGATTCTGTTGTCTTTGTGGTGTGATCTTTCATTTTCAAGTGTTACCTAGGGTTACACGAAATACTTCTGAAGTGGTCCATAATCAACAAATACTTAGAAACCACCAGGATATCCAACTTGTCAATGGCAGATGACTTGACAAACCTTTATTTTTCAGTACAACTATGTCCTGGATTTCTCTGCATAGTAGTAGCTAAATTTATGCATTTAACTCAATACCAGGTTCGTTCTATTTCAGTATGCTTGCTTTTGTACACCTTTTACAGTGTCGCAAGTGGTCAATGGTCATCAGAGCCAATCTCCACTCACTTGCACCAGGGGTCACACAGTTACATTTGTAGTGAATGATGCATACTAGCAAGTCGAAGTAGCTCTGCAAATGAACCGTTCTTTTGCACCCACCCATTAACTTTACATATTTACACTGGGCACAAGGTTGAGCAGGTCATCTTAAGTACTCGTTTTCAAGTCTTCAAGTATGCCTGACCAGGAATCGCACCCAGGCTACCTGTATTTGTGGAATGTGCTTAATGGTTGTGTCACTTTGCTTGTTTTCAAGTTGACAGCAAAGCTGCTGATAGTGTTGTGATGAGTATAATGGTCTGAACAGTAATATGTCTTATGTGCAGTTTTATAACTTTATAAAGAAACTGACAAAGTGTGCAATCTGATCCAGTATCACCAGCTTCTGTTCAGCTTTGCTGTGTTTTTTTTATTTCTACTGGAAATACGCAAAAAATGTAGAAACAGCTGTAAAAACTGGCTGTTAGTAGATGCGTTGCTGATTTTAAATGCTGTCACCAACTGTCTCACCTTGTTATCAAAAATGTCTTTTCCAATATGCACAGGACACATGCATCTTTTGGAAGACAGCTTACTCTTAAATAAAAGCATCAATTGTTTTTGCAAGGCAGTTTCGCATTATTAAAAGCAGATCATGACAGTTTACCTTAGTGAAAGGAAGTAATTTGAGGTAAGCATTGCCTGCAAATCACAGTAGCTGTACATTTTCTTTTTAAACTGTTGCATATTGTATGTTTAAGCTTCCACAACATAATGACATGCCTTTGGAACCTTTCTAAACGCAGGTCAAGATCCCCATGACATAGATCCAATTTATCATATTGGTATCATTTGCATAACATTACATTAGCTATATAACACAAACAGTATAGCACATTTTGTATGTGACTTAACACTTCCATGCCACTTTTTACAGTCGCATTAGCGTCTTTTTCTAACATGACTCACTATACATCTGATACTCATTGCACACCAACTGGTGTATTTCTTTTGATTTAGTCCGTATCACCTTGCCCAAAACTATGAAAAAAAATATAAACGCTTGACCAGCATCATAAGAATATATGGAAAAAAATTTTTAGTTTTAATGTTAAACCAACATTATCACTATAACAATTTATTGTCTTCATTTCTGTTTTTCTGAGTTTCTAGATGTTAAAACCGGCCACTTCTTGTGTTCTTTGCTATAAACAAAACTTTTCTTTAATGGTTGACAAGACAACTGCTATGTAACAAAGGAAAAAACAAAGGAACATTATATGACCACAAAAAATGATTGATCTTTTCGGATATTTGAATTGCTTGACATAACATTGTGCAACTATGTGGCCACTCAAATACAGCCAATGCATTCAGTTTCAGTCAGTTTGAGCACCACAATGTCAAGTAGAAAACTTTACAGAATAAACGGTAAAGTTACAACAACCAAGCAAAGCATATAAATGCAGATGAGTGCTTGTGTCAAATGTCAATTTGCAGTGATCATTTGCTGCTATTCCAAGAATTCTGAAATCAATACAACTTCACAATTTTCACACAGCAGCCACATAGCAGAATGGAGTCAAAAGACATTGAGTGTTTTCATAAAGGCCATAAAACATTTCCATATTACATAAAAAACACTCTGTTGAACCAGATGATTATCTGTGAAATTTACTCAGTTTTGTTTTATATGTAGGCCTAAACATACTAACCTTCAGATGGACTTCAGCCAACCAGATTATGATATTTTTTCTAGTTATCACAACCAGAGCAAGAAGTATTACTACATGTGTTTTGGCAATGATTAGGTAGCTGACTACGGCTACGCAAGCCAGGCTGTTATGTTGCCAACCATGGTTACATGAGTTAGGTCATAGTTTTATAGTCAATAAGTACTAAAGCGATCATCAACAATCTGAATCTGAACAAAACCAACAAACACGTGCACCACCTAAATAACAGTAATTAGGTGATGTAACAGTTCTCACTACTACACTTCTACAACTGCAGCAAGTAACTATTACTAACAGGTATTCAATACGATGAACTTACTTTCACATTAAAGATTAACTCAGAAACTCTTGAGGATACTAAGAAAATTTTTTTCAATCGAAAACCTTCAAAATATAGGAATTTGGTGAAAATCTACAAGCATAGTCAAAAAAGTGAAAAAATATGGTTTCTCAGAGTCAGACAGGACTAAGGGTGAACCGATCTAATTCTTCTTCTTGCAAGGGGCCAAGTCTGTCCTGGAAAAAGGCCAAAAATAAGCCAAAGGAAAGGGCCAAACGATCATTTTGGGGCCAACAAGAGTTATTTTGGACCAAATTTCTGAAATTTGGTCCCAAGAGGGCTAACCTGGCAACCCGGCTGCCGACTGGCGTTAACTACACAAGTCCAGTACTGTACGGACTCGCAGCTACAAACAACAAGAAGGTCCTGCATGACTCTGCAAATTGGGGACTATATTACGTAACCAAGTGTGACGGCAGGTAGATGGCGCCACATGCAAATAAATGGTCACCGCTAGATGGTGCCCATAAATTACAAGTCACTGTGATAATCACAAGCGACACAAGCGAATTATCGTAGTTCATTTATCCCCATATGATGATAGTGCAACCTAGTAGTGGTAGAGTGAACTCGTCGAGGGAGCTCTATAGCTCCTGGCTGCTTTCCTGTTAGTTAATGACCCGAATTTCCATCTTTCTCTTGTGCTTGCCTCAGTAGTTCAAGGCGAATCGGTCAACTGCAACACAAGGCAAAGTTACCGCAAACTTTTTCGTTCGATGCGAGCAACGTCAAATTTTTTAAAGCCAAGAATGTACATGAAAAAGACTTTTCAGTTCAAAAAAGCACAGGCAGAATAAAAGAAGACAATCACCGGTTAATCCAAACCATGGTTAGGAAAAAATGCATCAAAATTTACCAGAAACACTAGCACAAAAAAGTCTAACAACAAAAAGAACCTCATGTTTCTTCAAACGTTAAAGAACTTTCTGGAAAACAAATAGCGACAACTTTCATATCATTTTCTTTCTCTACTAGTGTAGATTTACCCGTGCGATCGTCCCAGCGTTTACTACAGTACTTTATAAATTTGAATTCCGCGCCTGCTTCTCCGAACTAGAAATGTCCTTGCACTGAATGAAGCTCTATTCGTTACTGAAAACACAGTCGAGAACACTAGCGCGAAGTTTCGAAACGCTGTCACTTCTGTCAAGTGATGTACACAGCAAAACGTTAAAACCACAGCTAAAACAACTGCACCTTCCCCACGAGGCCGACCACGTTATCCGTTACAAATACGAGATTCGTCACATTGTTTATCACGTAACAGTAAGGAGCCACACTTCCTGCTCTTCTACCAATGAGAATCAGGTTTACTTGTGCGTTTCCACGGAACAGCGCAGGCTAGTGGTCGAAGGTACCAGAAAAATTTTACACCCCCCCCCAAAATTGGTCGCCTCCGGTGCAATTTACAACACAACAAGATTTTTCAAACACAAACCAACTAAATCACCACAATGAACGAACAGCACCAACGTACAACCTGGTTAAATCCACCAGTTTTCTTGAAGGCAACAGAAAAAGCTCACATGTCAACAAGAAATTTACATATGGCTCAGTAAATCAGCAATGCAGTTTATAAACGCCTTGTTTTAGAACGCGTGGCGTTTCAACGACACAGACGACATGAAGGTGTGATAACAAAACACTCGGACTGGCGCCGCATCGAGTTACAATTTTCGGAACGAATGCTCCAACATCGTGGATCAGTGGTACACGATCACATCCTCGCTGACACTCGTACACGGCTCCTCTCGTTCAATCATACAAGACTCCTCGCACATGTTCGTAGACATTTCCTCGCGGGCATTCGTACACGATTCCTCGCACACAGTCACACACGATTCCTCGCACGCATTCGTACAAGACTCCTTGCATGCATTCGTACACGACTCCTCGCACACGTTCGTACACAACTCCTCTCGCTCATTCGTACACGATTCCTCGCACGCAGCTGCACACAGCTCCTCCACCAATGTTGAACTCGAGTCCTCTGACGCCATTTATACCGGTGCAAGGTCACTCGGAGAGTTCTCTCATGCAGGTTGGAATCGATTCAGTGTGCTTGCACTGACTTAGGCTGCTCTGCTTCGACGTCGGAAACAGACGCCAAGACGTTGTCTATATACGCTGCTTCTTCCACTGTTGGTGCAACTAGCAGTTCGTAACCATGAACAAAGTCGAGTGCAGTTTGACGTAGACTGAAGGCCGCACAGCTTTGGTAAGAAGTTGCACCAAAAAGGTGTACTTTCATTCGATGAGGATTGGTTTCTTTCGTACATCTCCATCACGCCACCACAAAAAACAGAAACTGTCGGGGTCACGAGGACTCACCAAAACTTGGTGGAACATTGCTTCTACATCGGCTACCAAGGCTATGGATTCCTTTCGGATACGCAGTAACACTGCATCTAGCCGATTGTTCAAATCTGGCTCTTGCATCAACACCTGGTTCAGTGACACGCCGTGGTGTTGTGCTGCACAGTCAAATACAATACGCAGCTTGTCCGGCTTTCGCTCGCTGAAGACTCCATGGTGGGGAATGTACCACTTGCGGCGATCTGCATCAATTTCGTCTTCTGGAACTTCTTCAGCGTATCCTTTTTTGATGGTAAGTCGCATCTGGTCGGTGTACTTCTGATGAGCTTCAGGGTTTCTCTGGAAACGGCGTTTCAGGCCAGTAAGCCGTTTTCTGGCCACTTCAGTATTGTCTGGCAATATCTGGTAATCGTAACGCCAAGGGAGAGGAAGTTGATAGTGACCGTTTATGTACTCTACTGACTGTTTCGTTAATGCGTATGTCTGCTTGTCTTCCTTTGACATGGCTTGCAGTCGGACGTCATCTTGGCTATCATCGAACTCCCCATCTGTAGATATCACGTCACTCTCATCTTTCAAAAACATAACTTGCATCTAAGATTGCGGCGCTGTAGCACTTACATGCGCCACAAAACAACTCGTCTCATTGTCCGGAGCTGCAACTGTTTTAAATGCTGGTACCAACAACGACCAACCTAGAGGGGTGCGCACTACATCCGGGCAACCATCGCTTCCATTGCGCACAACTTCAACTCGCAAGGCTTCAGGGAAGTTGGCACCGATTAGCAACGCCACTGTTGCTCCCTCAACGTGTGCCGGATCTACACCACGCAAATAATCGTGCCTTTGCAGGTCACGGGAATCCGGTGTGACCTTCAGTGTAGCGGGAATTTCGACAACCACGACCACCTCGCTAAGCTCGATAGAGTTACCACCTTTGAGTGGCTCAACCGATACCGAAACAGCTTCACTATCCAAGGTACGTGGGACAGTCATCGTGTGAATTTTCATGCATTTAGGTGATCCTGGGGCATTCAGAGCATCCATTAATTTTCTTTCGCAGAATGAGAGGCTACTACCAGGATCCAAAAACGCATGGGTGGTCACTTCACGGTCACCACAACTCACAATTACGGGAACTACATTCAAGTACTCATTTGAGCAGCTTACTCTGCCAGGCTGTCGTTCATTTCGGATTGTAGAAAGAATGGCCTTGGATCTTTTGTCGGACGTATCCCTTTCGCTAGCTGAAGATACTGGCGAGCGCACACTCGGGTTTCGACCATTGCCACTCTCTTTACTCTCACGTCGCCGAGGGCAATCTTTTCTCAAATGACCTTCCCCATAACATTCGAAGCATAGTTTTTCTGCATGTAAAAAATGTCTTTACGCTCCCAGTACGGCACGTCTTTGAACTTGTAACAATTGTCAAGGCTATGTCGCTTTTTACAGAACCGGCATTTGACTGCAGGCTGATTTATTACTGATTTCTCAGAAATAGTGCGGCCACAACGTTATGAACTACTGCCACGCTTCTTTTGCCAATCACTGATCGGTTCGAAATAGTTGGGAGTACAGCTTTCCCAAATATTGAGTTTGCTGTCCTTGTGTTGTGAGCAAGTTTTGTTCACAACACGACTTGAACAAAATTCCAATAAAAAGCGACACAGAACAAAAAGCCTATGATGCATATGCAGCAAATGACATAAAGGAGAACGTAGTGAGCCATTCTTATGAGACAATATGTATGTTAAACAGCAAGGCAATGACCTTATGATAAACCCGTGATGCAACGAACAGCAGAATGTCCAAATGCTGCAAGACGATCTGACAAGCAAAAAAAGCCTATGCAAGCTGAAGGAAGGCAACCAGAGAGCATCATGAGTAAAAGCACGAAGAGCAAAGTACCGGGAGGTACATGATCGACAGGAACGGAGCCCTCAAGCCAACACTAACTAAGGAAGTGGGTGGCTCTAGGTTGCAAGGCAACGGCAATTGCAAAACGCGCCAGAACAGTCTAGAACCGAAGCTATCATAAGTAAACTAAGAAATTGAACTTCCCGTGAAGAACGCCTTGGAACCACAGCCATAAAGAATAAAATAAAAAATGATGCACATTCCTGGTGGGAGCAATACAAGAAAGAATCCTTTACCCTATAAATATACCGGGAAGAAGCCCACAGACTTCAGACCACCTCGTGGTCTCGAAGATGGATCTCAACGTTGGAACTGAAGATATGTACGCTTGGTCACCTGTACGATGCTCTGTTTGTTAGTTCTACAAACTCTACGAAGTTCTGTTCGTTCGTTCTACAAACTCTACGATGCTCTGTTCGCTTGCTTAACAAAAATGAACGTTTGTTCTGTACGTATGATCTTCAACTGAACGTGGTTATGACCAGTACGATCAACATAAGCACGATTGTTCTTCGAACTGATGGCTCAAGCACCCGTATTACTCGGACGGACCTTGTATGCTGAAAAGGTACTTCATTTAGCTAAATAATCAGTATCATACAATTGTTTGTGAAATGCTTAACGTTCTAAATTAAATATCATATATACAAAAGAATATTCTCTTGTATTGACTACTGGGTAAAATATAGGTAGGTTAAACAAACATTAAGATTTGCGATAGCTTACCTTGGTGTCCGTAACGAACCCATATATTAATTACGGCATCAAAACATGTTATTTGACATGTCTTTCACATTCCTGACCCAACAGTGATTGGTATTAAAAGTTACAATACTCGTAAGCCCGTTAACAAATGTTGTCAAATCCGCAAAAGTTGCGCGGTGGCCAGTTTTTTCTTCAGTGGCCACTACAACGTCCACCCACTTTAATCGAAGCGGAACAGGCAACTTTTTAACTATTGAAATCATTACATCCATCGTGTCAACGCTCGACGTATTTGCTACACCCTCCAATGACGAACAACATTTATTCATAAGTACTGACAGCTTCATCAAGCTATCGGAATCATGAGGCCCCCCATCAGTCAGTGCCTTTAGTTCTTGTTCGCAGCGCTGTGCGATAACGTGCCGCTGGCCATATTCATAGAACAGTTTGCTTTGAGCCATTCGGTACCCCTCACAAGGGTTCACCGACGTAAAGCGCTCAATTTTTTCTCGTACAGCAGGTTCACAATAGTGCAAGAGGTACAACAAGCGCATCTCATCAGTTCTAGTCTTTTGGGCGATATGCGCTTCAAACTGACGCATAAACGTTTTGTAATTCATCGGATTACCATCAAACTTGTTTATTACGGGTCTGGGTAAGAAGCGTTCACCAACATCCGGGAAATCTATGTCACCTCGACGAGGGTTTAGGTCAGCAAGCTGCTGATATGTTCCACGATGGTTTCCTACTGCGGGAGTATTTTGAAAACCCCGTTCGTTGTATCTGTTGAGATCATTACCGTCACGACAAAAATTAACGTCACACTTATTTCGAGGCAGTGATAATCTACGTTCGGGTTGCAGTTGCGTCTCATCAAAACGAGAACGATCAAAACAAACGTACTCACGATTTTGTTTGGATCCAGTCGGAAAACTTCTTTGGCTCGAGCAAGCAGATTCCCGTTCCCAAACTTCTGCTTCAACTGTAGCTAATTTCAAAGCCTTCTCTCTTTCTTCTATACGCATTCGAGCCTCTTCCTCAACGCGTAGTCTTTCTTCTTCAGCTTCTTCACGAGCTCGTTGGGCGTTTTCGTAAGCCTGTTCTCGGGCTCATTCAGCCTGTTCCCGGGCTCGTTGAGTGTCAATCCTTGTCCTTTCTTCAGCGCAGCGTTTCGCTCGGTTGGCGCGATCAGCTGCTTCTTGAATTTTCTGACGCTCAAGCTCCCTTTCGCAGGGGCGGAGCTAGGGGGGTGCCAGGGGGGGCCACTGCCCCCCCAAAATTTTGCCTGGCCCCCACAGTGGCCCCCCCAAATTTTTCAGGTCTCTTTCTGAAAGTCCTACACAGACCATTGACAGCTCCCCTTGTTGCAAAACTGGCCCCTCCAGTGGCCCCCCAAATGAAAATGTCTGGCTCCGCCCCTGCCCTTTTGACATTAAGCTCCTTAGCGGCCAATCGGGCCTTGACGACACTATCCCGATATTTTTTGCTGGTAGTACTCGATCGCGACGCATATGAGCGTACTGTGTAAGAGTCGTGACGCTTCTTTGATGATGAAGCTGACTCCACATCCATAGGAAGGTGCTGTTCAAGGTCAGCTACCCAGCGTGCGACATGTCCACTGTCGCCAGAAGTTGGCAGATCAGTTTTATTCAACTTTGTCTGCGATGCTCCACTTTTCGACTTTGGCAAATCATCCATTGGTTTCACTGAAGTAGACAATTTGGCCCCTTCACTTACAGTCTTTTCGCCACTTGACATTTCTAGGAAAGTATCAAGCTTACACGTTTCCTCGCTTGAATCAAGCTGGACAGATGCACTTGACACCTGACCAGATTTGAGCGTTTCGAAAGATGTAGATTTACCCGGGCGATCGTCCCAGCGTTTACTACAGTACTTTATAAATTTGAATTCCGCGCCTGCTTCGCCGAACTAGACTCGTCGATCACAAATGTCCTTGCACTGAATGAAGCTCTATTCGTTACTGAGAACACAGTCGAGAACACTAACGCGAAGTTTCGAAACGCTGTGACTTCTGTCAGGTGATGTACACAGCAAAACGTTAAAACCACAGCTAAAACAACTGCACTTTCCCCACGAGGCCGACCACGTTATCCGTTACAGCTACGAGTTTCGTCACACTGTTTATTATGTAACAGTAAGGAGCCACACTTCCTGCTCTTCTACCAATGAGAATGAGGTTTACTTGTGCGTTCCCACGGAACAGCGCAGGCTAGTGGTCGAAGGTACCAGAAAAATTTTACAATTAGGCTATACAGATTTGTTTGCTGCAAAGATCGCAGGTTACACTTTCATATCAGAATTGCCAGATATCTCTTGAGAAAAAAGCCAAACCGTGTCTGAAAAAAGCCTAATTGATAAGTAAACATAAAATATAAAATTTTTCATTAGTTGTAGGACATTTTAGAAGAACAAAGTTGTAGCATTACCTCTACACTCTATAGGAACAAATCTTCGTTTTCAAATCTTCATCTTCAACATTTTCCATTGTGTTTCCACTCGAACCTTTGACATCATCGGTTGCCAGCAGAGGTGAGCGGATATTGATTTTTTGACTCCTGATCCATATCCGATAAATTTTAAATATCCATATCCAATCCTTATTCGAAAACTTCTGCAATTTAGTATCTGATATCCAGCCGTATCCGAATGCGACACTGGCTAAATACGAAACAAACAGGCAGTGGTTATAGGTCCACCAGTGGACCTTCATTTTTGAAAACTTATTCATCCATCACCTGAACCATGACACTAATACATGACAAGTGGGCGCTACGCTTCGGAGAAACTTGGTAAACCTAAACCTAGCCCTTAAACCCAATCCCTAAACCTAAACCTAACATTTGTCAAACCTAAGCCACAAATCTGTCAGAAAAGTTTGGAAGCTTTTGAAAAAAGTAACTAAAGATAGGTACCACGAAAAGTGCAACAAGAACCGTTGCCAGAAAGTCATAAATAGGGGGGCTTTACGTTTGTGCGTGGGGGCTTGACGTTTGTGCAGGGAGGGCTTGACATTAAAATTTAACAAAGATTCCACTGATTTATAATGCTTCATATTTTAATTTGGGGGGCTTGGAGCTTCGTTTGGGTGGGTTAACCCCACAAAAGCCCCACTGGCAACGGGACTGAGTGCAACCACTACAACCAAAACGAAAGATGCCCGATTGTGGCAAGAGTCAACGCAAAAACCATTCACACAGTAAGACACAACTACCTGAATAGCATGACAGTTCTGCTAATGTGGCAAACTCAGCGTTTATACTAGTGATGGAGTCTCGAGACGCGGTCTCGGTCTCGAGACGTGTCTCGAGACCCATTTTGTGGAGTCTCGGTCTCGGTCTTGAAGGTCTCAGGTCTCGTCTCGGTCTCGGTCTCGAGCTCTTAGTCTCGAGACTTTGCATGAGTTATTTTTTTTACTTTTGCAAGGAGCTCCTTAAGGAACGGTTTTAAAAAATGATTGTTCAAAATTCAGCCGTTCAAAGAGGTCAGTGGCTGATCTTTCTTTGTTGTTATGTTATTTGCGAGATGGAGAAAACAATTTCCCTCTACCTAGTTTAAAATTTATACCGAATTCAATAAAAAATGCGTATGTGCCAATCAAACCGAAGCGCATAATCTTTGCAACGAGACGTTGAGAGTGCTTTGCTAAGGACTATCTTTGAACTGTTTTTCCAGTTTTGTTATGAAACCGATAGGCTTATTCAAAAGAGGTAACAGAGTGCCAAAAAGTTTCTTTTTTGAGAAGCCAAATAAAACGATGTCTTTTTTTCGAAATGCTTTTCAAAGCACTGGGTAGTAAACTACACGCGTAATCTCGAAGTTCGCTCATTCTGCTACAGCATGCTGCATCCCAACAATGCCTGTCGAAAACACCTAATACTTTCTTCTTATCAGAGAGAGAAAAAATCTCCAATACGAAGGCAATGTTTACCTGCAAAAGATCTGCCGCAGTTGTAAAAAAACTGACAAACTACGAGCACCTTGCTCTAAGTAAGACAAAAAAGCATATCCAAGTTGCTTCAGGACTTTATTGGCCCTGTGCACTTTGTTGTTGCCATAGAAAACACATCGATGCCACGGTGCCAACGGATTCACAAGCAATGACAAAAATAAAACTTTCCCGCTGAACCACAGCCTAGCACGTGCGAACCATGCTATTTATTTAGCCATACATGCATGCATACGTAATGAAGGCAGAAAAAATAGGAAAAGTAATAACGAGAAGGGTGGCAAACAAGCAGAGAAAACAAGATCCATAATCGAGAATCGAAAACAGGACCGCTTTCAGTTTGTGAGTATTTAATTGTGATGTTCAAGATGCTTTATTATTCCTTATAGTTGTAGTTAGCATCATACATTATTTTCTCTCATTTTGTATTGTTGTAAGAAAATGTGAGGAGTGGAAAGAGGAAGCATTTTTATGATCTCCCCCGGGCGACAGTTAACACTACTACGCCACTGCAGTAGAGCATGCGGTGGGATATTACCTCACAGGCTCAAAGTGAAAACCTATTTTGTGCCAAAAAAGTCTATTACTCTAATAGGCCTAAATATTTTGTTTCTTTGCGTCAACAACAGAATCACGAGCAAAATTTTTAAAACTTGTGCTGGACAGAATGAGCAAGTTTGGACGGATGAAACAATTAGTTACAATTTTGCTTTTTGAAATTTAAAGTAGTGCTTTCGTTTTTTTAAATCTCTAAATTTATCACCTCTCAATTGTAAATCTTTGGAGAATTCTTAATCAATTACTTGTCGTGTGAGGAGAAAAGTAACTAGGAAAGGTGTAGGTAACCTTAAAAAATGGCAAAGCTTTGTTAGCCAAAATACACGAAATATGTGACGAAGAAATTTGAGTGTCAGTGCGGATGCCCAATGTTAAAATAAAAACAATGTAGTGAAAGAGGTAAGTGGTAGATAGTAAAAAACTACTTCATTGGCAAGTGATTTAAACAACGAAACACCTTGGAAAAAATTGAATGATGGAAAGCAACCTTTCCTGTGGAGTTACCATTTTACCGCGCTGTTTTGACTAGTGCTGCTGGGGCTGTATACACTCGCCTACATCGAGTGTGCTTGTATTTTAAAAAAAGTTATGATTCGCCTCTTCTCCACTTCGTCAAATAACATAGGCCTACTTTAATACTAGTAGGAGACCAGAACATGGGAGCTTTATCAGGGCATCACTCCTGTCCTTACACCAGGCCTGTAACCAGGGGGGCGAAGCCCCCCCTAGAAAACTTTGGACATAATTTAGAAATATTGGACATAGTTCAAAAAATTTGGGCCCCTCTCGGAAAACTCTTCGCCCCTCCTGGAGGCCTAAACTGGTTACGGGCCTGCCTTACACATAAGGGTTCGTATTGTTTTGTTACGAACAAAACAACCAGTCTACAAATTTTTCTAGAGTCAAGACAAATTTATTGAAGCATGGAAACGGCAAACACCTCCAATATTCATTTGGTTCACCGACATTTTTCAAGTGAAAAATGCGTAGACCATCTACTGTAAACGCTGCCAACATTTTCAATGTCCACGCATTTCATCAAGGAATTTGCAAATAAGGCCACAGGTTTGAGGTTGTAAACACCCAAGAAGAAAGTGACAAGGAACGTTTGCAGTATATGGCCATTTGCACAAATTTCGGATGATTTTTGTTATCTTGGTATTTTGCAATATGCCAGATATTTTGTTGCAGCATTATTCAAGGAGTTAGCTTTAATTACCATCAGAGAAATGTGAGGTCTCGAGTCTCGGTCTCGAATTTCCAGGTCTCGGTCTCGGCTTGCATGACAAAGTCTTGGTCTCGTCTCGAAATTTGAGCCAGGTCTCGGTCTCGGTCTCAAAGGTTACGGTCTCGACTACATCACTGGTTTATACTAACTGTGTCACCGCCAGCGGACCTATAGCCACTGCCCAACAAAAACACCTTGTCATTTTTTGACCCAATCCATAAAAATAACATCACATGTTGTGCACTTTCTATCGGAAAAACATAAAAAAACACTTTCTATCGGAAAAACAGAAAAAAACATAAAAAGTAATGTGTAATTTGCCAGGAGAGGTATAGCTCTGCTGTGGTTATTTTTCCATTTGAACTGTAGCGTATCTGGCCTTGTCCAATTACAATTTAACACTGAGTTCCTGTCATGGCACTAGCAGTTGGTACTATTGCGATCGGAAATCCCGAGCAGCATGTGTGCAAAGCTTCCACCGTGGCAGCAAGCGACAATTGAGATCATGCGTCGCAATCTCTCTTCCTATTGCTTCCTCGCGCTACATATATAATGGTGTTATTCTTCAAGCAAATCCCGTTCGTGGTGAATCACACAATGAACGCAATGCCACGGGAGAGGTTGCAAAAACATCCCTCCTTTTTGCAACGAACCACACCGATCGCACGTTCTTTGTGTGAAGGCTGAACTCGGCACAACCTCCACATCCTGGTCACATCACCATTTTGTTGCGATCGGAAATCCCGAACGGGATGTGCGCAAAGCTTCCACCGTGGTAGCAAGCAACAATGGAGATCATGCGTCGCAATCTCTCTTACTATTGCTTGTTTGCGCTACATATATAAGGGTGTTATTCTTCAAGCACATCCCGTTCGTGGTGAATCACACAATCAACGCAATGCCACCGGAGAGTTTGCAACAGTACGATGAACCTGATCGAGTGGGAATTCCTGCTATGTGAGTGGTCGTCGTTTGGGCTCACAGCTGGGCTGATAGAGACGACTCTTTTTATGGGAAAATTTTTGATGTAAGCTACAGCACTTTTTTAATAAGTTTTTAAAACCAGACGTAGGTTGACAATTTGGATTAGGGTTTTAGGTTTTATGGAAAAGGCGCTCACCTAATCCAAGGATATAGTCCTTGTCATGCGACCAATTTTCAATCGATCTGGTTCAGCTAATGGCAAAAGAGTTCCAGCATTCAATCAATTAGTAAAATAAAGAAAATAGATTTTGTAACACTGAGAGTAGATCACAATGCAAAACAAACCAAAATTATGTAGCTTACAAAAACTACAAATTCAAACTGTCTTTTAGCAAAGGTTGACTGCATAAAACTTGAGATAGAATTAGAATGTTAAAAATGCTAACCAAAGGAAGGCCGAAATGTAGCTTAAACACTGAAATAGACCAGGGTGGCCAACAGGTCGATCGCATTGACAGGTTCGGATTGATCGCCAAATGTCACTTGGTCGATCGTGTCTGATCTTGCATCGAATGGACAAGATACCTAACAAGAACATTTTTCAATCAATATTCCAGAAAGTACATAAAAATTATCATCCATCAATTCATTGGTGACGTATATTCTTTGGTGTCTCTTGTGATGGCTGACCATAAGCTAGCTGGGCAGATGCCGTGAAGATATTGTAAAATGTTTTCCTATTATTGTATGGCAATCATGAATTAGGCGTAACAGACACTTTGCCTTCTGTCTGTGCATCACTTACTAAGACGAAGGTGCACTGTATTTGCACATGTCTTACTCAACTTTAACATTTTGTTTTTGTGACTGTATTGCCGACTGGTCGATTGCGAGTTATCAAGAAATTTTCTAGTCGATCCTAATCGAAGGCAAGTTGGCCACCCATGAAAAAACATATATTAGCCTACATAACACCCACATATCATCAAGCCACTCTCTCAGCACAACAAACAAAGCAGCATACCAGCAATATAAGAGCAGTTTACTACTTCCACTTCGCCAGAAAAAAAATTACGATGAAGTAACACGAATTATCATTCATTGTGAAGAGTGCAACACATACAGACAAAATTATTTTGATTTTTTTAAGTATAAAACCATAGTAAAGAAAACACTAGCGCCATCATTTGTAATATCTTGAATCACTCTCAGGGAAATTTCGTTATAGAAATCAAACAAATATCCTGATCAGGTCCTGATCCAATTTTTTTCAAAATTAAATATCCAATTCCAAACCTGATCCAAAAAAAGCGCAAGTATCCTGAAGGATATCCAATACTGATCCTGTCCATGCTCACTTCTGGTTGCCAGATATGGTGCAACTTTATTATTTTACGGGTTTCCAGATAATTTTGAGAAAATTACCAAGCACTCTTCAAAAAACTTAATAACACTTTTCAGCAAGACATTTAAAAAGCCAAAACAGTCTGATAGTTTGTGTCAACTGCCTCCAAAAAAAGCCAAATATGGAAAAGCAAAAGCCAAAAAGCCAAACAATGTTTCTGACGCCAACTGCCTCTAAAAAAAGCCACATTTCACAATTTTGGTGTCAAAAAGCCAATCTGGCAAACCCTGTTTCATATGCACGACATACGAG